>Ga0209185_1000604_pt1 | contig 39391 bp, 36 predicted proteins | sample SidtaG_2_FD_187425 | JGI IMG/M metagenome (GOLD analysis project Ga0209185, IMG submission 187425) | Marine algal microbial communities from Sidmouth, United Kingdom - Sidmouth_Asex2 metaG (SPAdes) (version 2) | ecosystem: Host-associated > Algae > Red algae > Unclassified | place: Sidmouth... | reverse complement strand
GAACGTCTTTTTTATACTTATCGAGCACGGCTTTGGTGCTTCCGCTCAGCTCCAGTTTGTAGTATTCCCGGAGGACGGGGAAGCGTTCGTAGAGGGCCTTCAACTCACCGCGGAGTTCGTCTTCGTCAAGTTCTTTGAGGAGGCGGAGAAAGTCTTTTTTCATTCAAGTTGCAGGTTACAGGTTGCAGGTTGGGTTACGATGATCTGGCGCGGCCGCAGGATGCAAGGTAAGGGTTTAAAGGAGCAAAGACGATCCCTTAGGGACGTTTCCCGAAGCCTATCCGCTTCCCGGTCGCCGCCTCAGCGAACGAACGCGCTTTATGGTTGTACAACTCCGCGAGGGTAAGCGTTTCCGGTAAATCAGAGGGGGAATCAGCCTTTATCAGAGCCATGGCTTTTTCTTCCGTCAGTTCTTCGAATTTGTAGAAAGCGATCATCCTGCCCTTACGAAAGAGGGCTTTGTCGATTTTGGAGACGTCGGTATTGAAGGTACAAATGACCTTGATGTTGAGGTAATCGCTGAACAAGCCGTCGGTGATCTGGAGAATAGTGGAGACTACCGACTTACCGTTGGAATGATCGCGGGACATGATCACCGACTCTGCGTCTTCAATAACCAGGATCGAATTCTTCCGGGTGATCAGGAAGGTGATGAAATCCGGTTTAAGCATCTCCTCCACAAAGTCGTTGGGAATGAAGATAAATTTCTCGTCCTTGTACCGGGTCAGCAGCGTTTTGATGTAGGAGGTTTTGCCCGTGCCGGGTACGCCGTGCAGCAGCACCAGGCCAGACGCTTCTTCTTCGATGGCTTGCCCGATGATCTCGTCAACCTCCAGCAGACTGTCGTTGTAGTTGGCCTCCAGGTTGGTATCCGTGCGGTTAATGTCGACGGTCTTGGTCCCGAATCCGTCGCTCTTTTTGGTCAGTACCCGGAAGACAGGTTTGGCGGGTTTACCGAATCGTTTTCTCAGCTTATTGACCTGGGTGAAGACCCATTCTTCCAGCCCGTTTTCCTGCTCGTCGTAGAAAAACTCTACGGATACGGATTCGGGATAGGTTTGTATTTCTACGCAAATCCCCCGTGTTTCGCTGCTAAGAAAAGCGTACTTGACGTAGTCGTCGCCGGCCTTTACGTCGGACTGGGCTGCAACACGCCATGTTTTATAAATCGTTTTGAATTCCGACTCCTCCAGTTCCAGCTCTCCGAGCACCCGGTCCATGATTTCTTTTTGGGGCTTCAGTGGCAGGTCAATTTCCAAATTGGTTGCTATCCGGTTGTACTTTACGGTGAAGTACATCTCTACATCAAAGTCTCCGTAGGTATCGAAGGCATTAATCAGGGTATGTGAATCGGACATCATAGATATGTTGGTATTGAATTACGACAATGCAAAGCTTTGAATTCAACCTATAGTTGCAGCCAATGCTCATGATATCGGCTGGCCCAAAAATTACCGCCCCGGCAAACAAACCTGGTTGAGCGGGCTCCGCCCCGAAACTCCCACGAACGAGCTTTAGAGCGAAGTGAAGATCAATCGGTTTAGTTGAAGATTTGAGTAGGGGAAATGATTTCTTATTAAGATGATGATTCGGGGCGGACCCCCTCAACCATGGCGGTCGGCAATACGGGTGATCCTGGCAACCAGTGAAGTCTCCCACCCGGCCAATAACCTCCCTCTGCATCCCGCGGCCGCGCCCAAAATATTATCTTGTCCCCCCATGAAGACTATATTCCCCATTCTCCTGCCGTTGCTGCTGTCGGTGACCCTCACCGCCCAACCCGAAAAAGCCCAACCCGTCTTTAAAGACGGCGAAGCCCAAATAGTACCCGCCTTCGAGGACGCCGCCGACTGGATCCGCCACGACCTGTTCGTAGAAACGACCTTCGACAGCGATGGCGACGGCAAGCCGGACCGGATGCACGTGGACGTGACGCGGCCCAAACAAACCGAGACGGCAGGGCTGAAGCTGCCCGTCATTTACGCCACCAGCCCCTACTACTCCGGCGTGGCTGAGGGTGGTCGGGAGTTGTTCTGGAACGTACGTCATGAGCTGGGTGCCGCCGCCCCTAACGATCACGTTCACCCCGAGGTGACCCGCCGCGGCAAACGTCCCGTCATTTCCAATTCCGAGGTCGACAAGTGGGTGCCGCGCGGTTACATCGTCGTCCACTCCTGCTCGCCCGGCACGGGACTGAGCCAGGGCTCGCCCACCGTTGGCGGCGAGAACGAGAGCCTGGCCCCGAAGGCCGTCATCGACTGGCTCAACGGCCGCGCCAAAGGCTACACCGAACCCACCGGCGGCGAAGAGGTGAAAGCCTACTGGACCACCGGCAAAGTGGGGATGACGGGCACGAGCTACAACGGCACCCTGCCCCTGGCGGCGGCTACCACCGGCGTGGAGGGCCTGGAAGCCATCATCCCCATCGCACCCAATACCAGCTACTACCACTATTACCGCTCCAACGGCCTGGTGCGCAGCCCCGGCGGCTACCTGGGCGAAGACCTCGACGTGCTGTACGACTTCATCCACAGCGGTGCCGAAGACAAGCGCGCACGCAACAACCGCGTCGTGCGCGACACCGAGATGAAGAACGGTATGGACCGGATCACGGGCGACTACAACGACTTCTGGGCCGGCCGCGATTACCTCACGCACATGCCGAAGATGAAAGCAGCCCTGCTGATGAGCCACGGTTTCAACGACTGGAACGTGATGCCCGAGCACAGCTACCGCATCTACAACAAAGCCCGGGAGATGGGCCTGCCGACCCAGATATATTACCACCAGAACGGCCACGGTGGCCCGCCGCCCCTGAAGATGATGAACCGCTGGTTCACCCGCTACCTGCACGGTGAGGAGAACGGCGTGGAGAACGACCCCAAAGCCTGGATCACCCGCGAACGCGCCGAGCGCGACGAACCCACGCCCTACGCCGACTACCCCAACCCGCAGGCGACCGACGTGACCCTTTTCCCCACCGCCGGTGCCCCCGGGCACGGTGGTCTCGGCCTGGAGCAAACCCGCGCCACCGGGCGGGAAACGCTGACCGACAATTACTCCTTCAAGGCGGAAGCCCTCGCCGCCGCCGAGCTGACCGAACACCGCCTGATCTACGTCTCCCCCACCCTGACCGAGGACATTCACCTCTCCGGCACGCCAAAGGTCACCGTGCGCATGGCCGCCAGTAAGCCCCGCGCCAACCTCTCGGTCTACCTCGTCTCCCTACCCTGGGAAGAAGGCCGCCGCACCGTGATCACCGATAACCTGATCACCCGGGGCTGGGCGGATTTCCGTAACCATAATGACATCCGTAAAGAGGAGGACGTGAAGCCCGGTACTTTCGTCGACGTTTCCTTCGACCTGATGCCCGACGACCAGCTCCTCCGCGCCGGCCAGCAGATCGGGCTGCTGATCTTTTCAAGCGACAAGGAGTTCACGCTCTGGCCAGAGCCGGGAACGGAGCTTACGGTTGATCTGGCGGGGACTTCGGTGACGCTGCCGGTGTTGGGGGGTAAGCAGGCTTTGGGCAAAGCGTTTGCGGGGGAATAATTCAAAGTTCAAAGTTCAAAGTTCAAAGTAAAATTATTGCTGGGCCAAAAACCTAATCCAATACCAAGATTTTAACTTGATTTCTGATTTCTGATTTCTGAACTCTAATCTCTACCCATAAATGTTCAACGCCCTCAAGCCCTTCGATGCCGCTCACCAGATCCTGATGGGCTACATGGATTATTATTACCGCTTCAAGCTGATCACCAAACGGGCCAGGATCCGGTTTGAGCAGCGCGACTGGCACGGCATCCAGGCCGACGCGCGCGGGCGCATCACGCTGTACCGCGACGACGTGGACGAGACGGCGAAGGAGGTTGCTAAATTATTGGAGGATATTCCGACCGACGCAAAGTTCTGGGCCAAAGTCAAGACCGCCTACGCGGAAGAGGTGGAACACTTCAACACCCGCAACATCGCCGAGACCTTTTACAACTCCGTCTACCGTCACTTTCACCAGGTGGGGGCCAACCGGGAGCTGATGTTCGTGGCCCGCACCGGCAGCTACCGGGAGTACCAGGGGCTGGCGCGGATCAGTACCGATTACGACCTGGGCACCCGGGACCTGGAGGACATCATCACCGAGCTGCTGGGGCATTTCCCGTTCGACGCCCGTTGGGACGATAAAAAGGCCGACATCGCCCTGGTGGTGGAGCGCTGGCAGCGGCACATCGAAGAGCACGGCGGCCGTGCGCCCGACGACCGGCTCGAGGTGCTCACCTCTTTATTTTACCGGAACAAATCGGCGTACATCGTCGGCCGGTTTCTGAAGAACGGGGAGATTCACCCCTTCATCCTACCGCTCCTGCACCCGGAGGCGCGCGGTATCTATATCGATGCGCTGCTGCTGGAGGCCGACCAGGTGACGTCCATCTTCAGCTACCACCGGTCTTACTTTCTGGCCGACATCACGGTGCCGAGCGACATGGTCGACTTTCTAAAAACATTCATGCCCACCAAGGCGATCAGTGAGTTGTACAACGCCATCGGTTTTGAGAAACACGGCAAGACGGTCTTTTACCGGGAGCTGGCGCGGCACTTTCGGAAAACGACCGTCGGGGCGGGGCCGCAGGTGCAAAGGGAGTTCGTTGAGGAGTCATTCACTACCGCCCCGGGCATTGCGGGGATGGTGATGTACGTCTTCACCATGCCGAACCTGAACATGGTCTTCAAGATCATCCGCGACAAATTCGCACCGCCGAAGCAGGTGACGCCGAAGATCGTGAAGGAAAAGTACGACCTGGTGAAGCGGCACGACCGGGTGGGGCGGATGGCGGACAGCTACCTGTTTGAAAAACTGGCCCTGCCGCTCGACCGCTTCGCCCCGGAGTGCCTGGCCGAGCTGCGCGAGACCGCCGCCAGCAAGGTGACGGTGACCAAGGACGCCGTGCTGATCAGCCACGTCTACGTAGAGAAAAAGATGACCCCGCTCAATATTTACATCGAGCAGGCCGGGGAAGCCGACGCCCGCAAAGCCCTGCGCGACTACGGCCGGGCCATCAAGCAGCTCGCCGCGGCCAACATCTTCCCCGGTGACCTGCTGCTGAAGAACTTTGGCGTCACGCGCATCCACCGCGTGGTCTTCTACGACTACGACGAGATCGAGCTGGTGACCGACTGCAACTTCCGCCACATCCCCGAAGCGAAGACCTACGAGCAGGAGATGGCCAGCCAGCCGTGGTACTCGGTACGCCCCAATGACATCTTCCCCGAGGAGTTCCCCGGTTTCCTGATGCGGGCCGGCCCCAACCTGAATTACCTGCGCCGGAAGCACGGCGATATTTTCGACGCCGACTTCTGGAACGACCTGAAGCAGCGCATCCAGGCGGGAGAGATCATGGATGTGTTTCCTTACCGGACGGGGTTTCGGTTTTTGCGGTAGGGCTTATACCAAATCCAACGTATCCTCCGAAGCTAAAAACGCTTCCACCACCCGGCGGACCTTACCGTAATTCAGTTCAAAGGCCATGGCCATAAGGCCGACCATCCCGCTACCGGCGCCCAGTATCAGCCCCAGCATCCCCCCCAGGTTGACGGCACCTCCCGTCTCGGCATAGATGATCAGTGCAATACCTGCCGAAAGGAAAATTGATTGCAGCCCCACGCCGGTGAGCAAGTAGGCACGTTTTCGGCTCAGTGCGCTCTTCACATCGTTGAGGAAGAAAAGCGTCGGCTGTGCGTAAGCAAATTCATCGAACGGAATCTTTATCGCCTGGGCAAAGTAAGCGACGCACCAGCTGGCCAACATCACCAACCCCCAACCAGCCCAGGCCAACGGACTGGCCAAGGCGCCGACCGCATAGAAAAAGGCGGTTATGGCCAACAAAATCAGTCCGATGAAGCCGTAAGTGAAAGGCAACCACTTACTGAGCCGGATTTCTTCGTCTTGCAGCTGTTTGTGTACGGTTTGAATACCGCTGGGGCGGGCAAGCGAATCCAGTTCCAGGGTAAGGTCGTCGGCGGTGCGCCAGATGGTTTTCAGTTCGTCCATGATGGGGAGGATTTTATGCGTTGGGACAGTTTTTTGCGGATGCGGGTCAGGCGGGCACCGACGTTGGAGACGGAGAGGCCCATCACGTCGGCGATTCGCTCATAGCCGTTATCGTCGAGGTGGAGCAGGAGCAGGATGCGGTCGCGGGCGGGCAATTGGCTGATGGCGGCACGCAGGTCGGTGAGGCGGTCTTCGTTCGTACTCTCTTCCGGCCGGGTGGCGTCCCGTTCGGGTACCAGTGGCACGGTGGGCAGCCGCTTCTTGCATAAATACATCAGGCAAGTATTGACCGCAATGCGGTACACCCAGGTTTTGAGGTTGGCTTCGCCGCGGAAGTCGGGCAGGTGGGTCCAGACCTTGATGAGCACCTCCTGCACCAGGTCGCGGGCCTCCTCGGGGTCGTAGACGTAGCCCAGACAGAGGCGGTGAAGGCCCTGCTGGTGGGTGGCGACGATGTGGTCAATGGTGGGTTGCATCAATGGGTTAGATGCGGTAGTGGCACAATCCTTACAGCCCAACACATCTTTTTGTCTTTATTCCCCGGGTTGAGGGGCCGCTGGCCCGAATGAAGGTGTTGCCGCAACAGAAAACGTACGCCAAGTTCTGGTTTCTCCGCAACATGGGTTCGGGTAAAAAATCAGACCAAAGAAAAAGCATACAGCAACTCCCGTCCGATCTGCGCCACCCGTTCGTCGTACCGCGCGGCTTCGGCGGGGGTGTCGTCGGCGGTTTTGGGGTCTTCGTAGGTGAGGGTCAGGCGGAGTTCCGCGCCGGGGATGAGGGGGCAGTTCTCGTCGGCGTCGGAGCAGGTCATGACGGCTACGAAGGCTTCGGCGGGGTTGACGGGGTCGTCGTAGCGTTTGGAGAAGCAGACGAGGGGCGGGCGATCGTCGGCAAAGTGTACGCGGTAAGGCGGGTTATCCCCGCCGGGATTGTCGATGCGGAAGCCGGCGCGTTCGAGGGCAGCGACGGCGCGGGGATTAAAGGCCGTCGCCTCGGTGCCGCCAGAGTACGTAATCACGTTCACCAAGCCGAAAAGGCGGGCCGCTACGGCCGCCCAGATCATGCCGAGGTGGCTGCGGCGGGAGTTGTGGGTGCAGATGAAATTAAGGTGGACGGGGCCGCCTGCCTTTGATTTCAGGTAATCGGCCAGCTTTTGGAGTTGGGCTTTGCGGGTGGGGGGGATGTCGCCTGCTTCGGTTTGCAGCTTTCTAATTGTGGTTCGGAGCGGTGGAAGCACCCTCTCCCCCGCCCCCTCGGCACGGGAAAGGGGTGACTTACTGGCTATGATCTTTGGCAAGATTTAATGGTTTTCGCAGGTAAATGACGGCTTAGAACTTGGCTGGAGGACCATCGGCAAAATAAGTCTTTAAGTTGAGATGTGCCGATGGCCGGGATGAGACAGATTCAGCAACAGTCTTGCTTGAAGGCGTCGAAGATGCCGTTGAGCAGTGCCTGTACCTCCCGCCAGCGCGGGGCGTTGATGCAGTAGCTGACGCTGGTGCCCTCCACGGTGCCGGCGATGAGGCCGGCCGCTTTCAGCTCTTTGAGGTGGCGGCTGATGGTGGGCTGTGACAGGTCGATCTCGGCGGTGAAATCGCGACAGATGCAGCAGTCGGTCGTCAGCAGCTTTTGCAGGATCGCCACCCGGGCGGGATGGCCGAGGACTTTGAACAGGTCGGCCAACTGGTTTTGGGTGGCGGTGTAGGCATCGGTTTTGGTTACGCCCATTTTTGTATGCGATAGGTGATTTGTGATATTTGGTTTGCCACTTGGCTGCCGCACTTTGGAGGTCTGCCGTTGCCGTTCAGCAGCAGCCGCCGCCGGGGGTACAGGCTCCGGAGCTGCTGATCAGGTTGAAAAGATTGACGGATTTCTTTGCGGGCAGGCCGCAGGCTTCGAGGGCAAGGCAGGCGGTTTGCTTGCCGGTGAGGAGGAGTTTACCATCTACGGCTTCGAGGTCGTACCTGACGATGGAGTCGGGGCCCTGGTACTCGACTTCGACGGGCAGGTCGGCCAAGCCGAGTTGCTTTTCGGCCAGCTCGACGATGTGAACCAGCTTCTCCGGGTGGAGGCGGTGGTCGTAGTCGGTGGCGCTCCAGAGCTGTAGGTTGGCCACGCGCTCCCGGCGCAGGGTGCCGCCGCAGTCGACGAAGGTTCTGCTGACTTCGCCCACCTCGGTGACGTGGAAATGAGCCGGCACGCTGTTACCATCGGGGAGTTCGATGTTCAGATTCTCCTTAGCGGCCAGAAAGGCCTTTAACTGGGATAATTTCATGGCGGTGATTTCTTTAGTTATTGCAAATATAGCAATATTGCTATAAATATGCAAGTAATTGAACCTTTGCTTTTTCCAGGGGCTATTTTCCGGTTGTCATCCTGCTTTTAGAAAGCTTTCTTTGCACCCGCGCGCCGTCGCCCAAATGCTGCTTGTGCGCAAAGATCAGCGGGCAGGGCCACTAAAGCGGAAGATCGAATACGGTTCAAGAGCAGGGCGGACAAAAGGCCGCATCAACTCTGATTGTCCGCGATTTTCCGGAGCGCCGCAACCACTTCCCCGCTGCCGGCAAAGTCCGCCGTACGCAGGGTGGCGATTGATTTTTGAAGCAGGAGCTGGTTGTTTTTGCGCCGTTCCCAATCCTGTTCGCGGCGGCGCATGACCGCGGCGTTTTTGGCAACTACGGCGGTGAGCAACTCGGGCAGGTTGTGCAGGTTTTCCTTAAGCAGGTACCCGGAGGCGCCGTTGAGGATGGTGTCGGCCACTTTCTCCTCGTCGTTGAGCACGCCGGTGATGAAAACGAAGGGGGTACCGTCGAGGTGTTCGCGGACGTAGAGGAGGGCCTCCAGGCCGTTCATGTCGGGCAGGTTGTAATCGGAGAGGACGATGTCGGGCTGAAAATCGACCAGTTTTTCCTCGAATTCGCGGCGGTTGCGGGCGACGGCGAATAGGACCTCGGGGCGGTACTTGCGCACCTGGCGCTTGTTGAGTTCCATATCCAGGGCCATGTCCTCGAGGAGGAATACTTTGAATATCTCGGTGTTCATATGCGATGGATTTAGCCGATGGCGGCCCGGATGAGTTCGTTGATGCGCCCGGCGCTGACGGGGCCGGAGACGCGGCCGACCATCTCACCGTCTTTGACGAAAAGGATGCCGGGGGGCGCCAGGAGGTTGAACAACCGGGCCATCCGGGGGCAACTTTCGTAGTCGGCCTCCAGGAAGGTGACGGTGCGGAAGGCGGGTGCGAGGCTTTCGATGATGCCGCGCAGGATGATGCCGTTGCCGTCCCACGGCGCGGCCATGAGGAGTACGCTGAGGCCGCCGTTGGTCAGGACGGCGCCGATCTGCCGGTCATCGATGGTTCTGATCTTGCTCATACTGGTAAACGGGCTACCCCCGGATTGGCGGGGGGCGGAGCACGAGGCTGCCGGTTGTCTCCGCAAAGATAGAAAGCACTTTCAAGCTCAGTGTTTACGGACGGGGGCACATTTCTTTGGCGCGCACGCCGGATGCAGGAAAAAGTTGGAGGAGCAAGGTGGAAGTCCCCCCCCGGGCACCCGACCGGTCGGTCCACGGGCGGAGCCACCGGGGCGGGGCTTACTGTATTTCGCCAGGAGACGATATTTCGCCAGCGACCGGCGGCACCCATAAAATATAAATTACTGATTTACAGGAGGTTGAAAGTCTGGCACGGTAATTGATTGTAGTCGGGCGTAGCCGCAAAAAGCGGCACCGGATTATTCAAACAGTCGCTTACCTCCATATTCCCCCCTTCCTTATGACCAATCAGCAGTTCCTGGCCGAAATAGGCCGCCTCGATAAAATTCTTTTCGCTTTTGCCCTGAAGCTGACCCGCAATTACGAAGATGCGCAGGACCTGGTGCAGGAGACGAAACTTCGCGCCTACAAGCACCGGGATAAATTCACCCTGGGCACCAACTTCAAGAGCTGGTCGACCACGATCATGCGCAACGCCTACATCAACCGGTACCGCAAGCAGAAGAACCGCAAGCACGTCAACGCGCCGGTCGAGAACTTCCTCTACGCCGTGGAGAACAAAGCCGCTACGGCCAACGGCGGCGAAGCCAACATCCACTTCCAGGAGCTGAAATCGAAACTGGGGCTGATCAATGAGATCTACCGCGTACCCTTCCTGATGTTTTACCGGGGGTATGAGTACAAAGAGATTTCGGTCCACCTCGGTATTCCGGTAGGGACGGTGAAGAGCCGCATCTTTCTGGCGCGAAAGAAGCTGAAAGCGGTGATCGGGGAGCGGCCGGTGGCGGTGTAAACCCTATTGTTTTTTGTATCAGGTGTGTATTCCGGAGTTACTGACCCCCTGGTTCCGGTTCACTGACCCCCCTGTAAATAACTTACGTTGTTCTGATTACGAAGATAGAATTTCAGTACTTTTTCGAAGGCTATCCCCTCGAAGTTTGACTTTATGGGCCTTGGGTACCAGGCAATCCAGGGCAATCGCAAAGTAGATTAAGCAAAGTTCACTACTTTGAGCAAAAGACGGCAGCTAACCCAATCGCTGAAGGTCTCCTTGCTCACTTTGAAGCCCTATCTGATCCACGCTCTCCCAAAAGTGTTCGTCATTCACTACGTACGATTCTGACAATTTCATTTATTGCGACTCTTTGTGGCGCTGATGAACGGACCGAAGTCGAGCAGTTTGGTAAAGATAAAATCAGACTATTTCAGGATACCTTTGGCGTTGCTCAAAATGGGATTCCAGGCCACGATACATTTGGTCGATTTTACGCGCTATTAAATCCAGCTCCCTTTCGTGAATGCTTTATGGCTCGGGTGAAATCGATGGTACAGATCTTAGGCCAAATATCCATTGATGGCAAAAACAGGAGAGGTGGTTTTGATACCTTTAATGAGCGGCTATCCCGGCACGTAGTTAGTGCCTATGGCAATGAATCAGGTATGGTAATTGCTCAAATAGCGACGGAGGAGAAGTCCGATGAAATTACAGCTATTCCTCCGTTGTCAGCGTTGCTCGATTTAAAAGGCTGCCTGGTGACTATCGACGCCATGGGCACCCAAACTACTCTTGCACAGCAGCAATTCTCAGTTTAGCCTTTTTTAGCTTTGAGGTACTCCGCTCAGGCTTTTAGGTCACCAATTCTATGCGCTTAGTCCCCCCTCTCCTCCGGAGAGGGGCCGGGGGTGAGGTCAATTGGATCCAAATTGAGAACTGCTGATTGCACAGCAGATTGTAGAAGGGGAAGCTGATTATTTGCTTGCCGTCAAAGGGCAATCAACCATCCTTACATGAAGAACTGATTGAAAATTTCGAAAAGGTGGGGGTACGAAATGATTCCTTCGAAGTTAAGGAAGTCAACAAAGACCATGGTCGAGTTGAACAACGCCGTTATACCTCCTGCCCTGCAAAAGACTATTTAACTCAAGAGCAAATTGATAAAAGGCCCGGTGTCAAAACAATTGTGATGAGCGATAATCACACTGATTTTGTCGATGGGAAGAAAGAAGGGAAAAGTGGAGGAAGAGAGCGTAGATTTTTTATTGCCACTATTGCCGCAGATAAAATCGAGATGATCAAAACCGGTATTCGTAATCACTGGGGCATAGAAAACTCGTTACACTGTATTTTGGATGTGGCATTTAGGGAGGATTACAATCGAACCAGAAAAAGTAATGCCGCGGTAAACCAAAGCACGGTAAGGCACTTTGCACCAAACCTACTCAAGCGAGAAACGGAGGCGAAAGTTGGCGTGAGGGCTAAGCGAAAGAAGGCAGGATGGAGCGATGACTAATTGTTCAAGGTTTTAGCGGGCTAGAGGCTACTTTGCGATTGCCCTGGCGGTACTTCCGCCAGGTGCGTCAGGCTTCCCGGTTTTCTTGTAACTTACCAGTTTTAAGGACGGGCTTAACAGCCTCAAAATTGCCGCACCCGAAAGATGACCGCGATAATAGTAGAAGATATGCCTCCCGCCCTCGCCGCGCTCAAAGCCGAGCTGGCCGGATTCTGCCCCGGGGTAAACGTCATCGGTACCGCCAACGGGGTAGTGGAGGCCGCTAAACTCCTGCGCGAAAAGCAGCCCGACCTGCTTTTTCTCGACATCATGCTCGGCGACGGTACCAGCTTTGATATCCTGGAGATCGTACCCGACCTCAAAGCGGAACTGATCTTCATTACCGCCTCGGATGAGTTTGCCGTGCGGGCTTTCCGCTTCGCCGCCGTGGATTACCTGCTCAAACCCGTGGAGGGCGAGTTGCTGAAAGCCGCCGTTGACCGGGCCGCCCACCGCATCGCGGGCCGTGGGGGTACCGCCGATACGGCAAGTCTCGACCTGCTCAAACAAACGATCCGTCATCCCGGGCAGCTTCCCGACCGCATCAGTCTGCACACTTCGGAAAACATCGTGGTGGCCAAGATTAAAGACATCGTTCGCTGCGAAGCGGACAGCAACAATACCCGTTTTATTTTCAGCAGCGGGCAAAAATCGGTCTACGTCACCAAGACGCTTAAACACTACGAGCGGATGCTGACCGGACACGGCTTCTTCCGCGTCCACCAATCTCATCTCGTCAACTTTAAGGAGGTGGTGAAGTTCAAAAAGATCGATTCGGGTTACCTGCGACTGAGCAACGACGACGAGGTGCCGGTCGCAAGTCGGAAGCGCGGCGAAGTGGTGGAAATGCTGCGCTGACCCACCGGCCACCCGCTCGTTTGGCGCTACGCAACGATGCAAAATCTATAATTGTAAACATACTTACCTTAGTGCGTCTATAAGCTACCCTTTATGATCCCGTTATTAGTCGTCTCTTTTCTTCTCCTGGTTGCCATCATGCTTTTTCTAAAGCAGTGGTCCGCTAACCGAATGCCCGGTAATAAGCAGCGTGAGAAAGCGGTAAAGGAGCTGAAAGCCGACATGGATTCCTGGAGTGCAGACCTCGTGCCTCTTAATAAAGAAGAACTCGATCTGTTCAGCCTGGCGCAGGACAAGAAGGTGATCACATCCGGTACGGGCGCTACGGCGAAGGGAACCTTTACGACCATTTTTCACGAGCCGGTCGTCAGCTACAGTTACCGCCGGTACCTGGGGAATAAAGACAATGAGTTGCTTTACGTCCGCACCGCCGAACACGAATACGTATACTGGACGGTAGACGGAAAGACCAGCCTGGAGATCGACGGCCAGCCCGTGGGTAATATGGACGGCGGTAAGTTGTTCGGTAAAAAAACGGGTAAGGAGCTGGCCCGCATTGCCGCCTCCGCCCGCGAAAACTACCAACCCATCAGCGTGGGGAACCGCGAGGTCGGGGGGCTCGTCCTGAAGCCGCTTGGCAACGACGATCCACTCAGCCAACGTGCTTTCCAGTTCATCCCGGACGATCTCAACGATAAGGAAGAACAGCTGCTGATGTCGCTGGCTACCCGGGAGTTGGTGAAGCGGGGAATGGAAGGGAAATAGTCGGTCACCGAAAATTTGAAGGTCAGTATTCAGGGGCATTTGTCCGTAAGACACCGACCTAGACATAATTGTATTTACTCAGTTTAAATGGCTTCGACCCTCTGGCCGGCACATCGTCATTGATCGAAGGCCGCGAACACTGCTCTTTGAATCTCCAAAATGCACCCCATACGCTTGCGCGCGCCTAATCCATAAGAACCCGCACCATGAAACAACCGGTTTGCATGCCAAAAAGAAGCCTTGAGGGTTGCTAAAAATAAGCCGTGAAAAAACGCCCTCACCCCAGCTTTTTTCTTCAACTTTGCAAAACTTTACCTTATCGGTTCCCTAATACGCAAACCCAGGCGTCTGTATAGCCGTTAGCAAGCTTGATGCGTGTCGTCTTGCACGTTGACCATAAGATCATCATGAGCAATTTTTCCCACCTCGCCAACGCCAATCCTCGCTACATCGAGAACCTGTACCAGCAGTTCACGGCTGACCCCGGTTCAGTGGATCAAAGCTGGAAAGATTTCTTTCTGGGCTTTGAGTACGCGGCTGAGGGCGGTAACGGTGAAATAACGCCGGGTCCTGCCCTGTCATCCGCCGCCGACGGGTCTGCCGACTGGGACCGCGTGGAAAAGGAACTTCGCGTGTTCGCCCTCATTAAAGCCTATCGGGTACGGGGACACATGGACGCCGACGTGGATCCGATCCAGGAATGGGAAGACCCCGACGCGCTGTTGTCGCTGAATAAATTTGGTCTCTCCGAAGCCGACCTCGACACGGAATTCAAAGCCGCCGAGCAACTTTTTCTGCCCAAAAGCACCCTGCGGCAGATCATCGCTCACCTGCACAAAGTCTATCTGGGCAGCATCGGTTTTGAGTTCGACCACATCTTCCTGCGCGGGAAACGTCGCTGGCTGCGCACCCGCATCGAGAAAATGGAGCCCGAAAAAGCCTTCAATCTCAGCCAGGAGGATAAAGAGCATATTCTCTCCCGCCTCAACGATGCGGTAGGTTTCGAAGACTTTTTGAAAACTAAGTATGTAGCCCAGAAGCGCTTCGGTCTCGAAGGGGGAGAAGCGGCCATCGTCAGCATCGATGCCATCATCAACCAGGCCGCCGAGGAGGGCGTGGAGGAAGTGGTGATCGGTATGGCCCACCGCGGTCGCCTCAATGTGCTGGCCAACATCATGGGCAAAAGTTACGAGAGCATCTTCCAGGAATTTGAAGGCGTGACGCCAAACGACGTAGCTGGCGATGGCGACGTGAAGTACCATATGGGCTACAGCAGCCTCATCAAATCCGACGCCGGCAAGGAAGTGAACCTGAAACTGGCCCCCAACCCAAGTCACCTGGAAGCCGTCGGGCCCGTGGTCGAAGGATTCGCCCGCGCCAAGGCTGATATGCTTTACGACAACGACTACGACCGCATCCTGCCCATCCTGATTCACGGCGATGCGGCCGTTGCCGGTCAGGGAGTTGTGTTTGAAACCGCCCAGATGAGCGAGTTACCCGCTTACACGACCGGCGGTACGATCCACTTCATCATCAACAATCAGATCGGCTTTACCACCGACTACAAAGACGCCCGCACCAGCATCTACGCAAGTGGCGTTGCCAGCGTTACCCAAAGCCCCGTATTTCACGTAAACGGTGACGATCCGGAGGCGGTGATGTTCGTCTCCCGGCTCGCCGTGGAATACCGCAACGAGTTCAACTCCGATGTCTACATCGATATGCTCTGCTACCGCAAGCACGGGCACAACGAAGGCGACGACCCCGGCTACACCCAACCCGGCATGTACCAGCGGGTGAAGAAGCACGACGACGTACGCAAGCTGTACATTAAGCGTCTGGTGGAACGCGGAGACGTAGATGCCACCGAGGCCAAAAAACTCGGCACCGATTTTAAGGCCCAACTGCAAACGATCCACACCAAGGTCAAGGAATCTAACATTCCCTATAAATACCAGCCGCCGGAAGAAGCCTGGCGTAAACTGGACCGCAAGCACTGGAACGAAAAGTTCTTCGCTAAATCTCCTGAAACGGGCGTTGAGCTGAAAGAGATCAAAAAGATCCTCCAGCATCTCGTCACTTTACCGAAGGATTTTAGTCCGGTGAAAAAGGTCAACCGCCTGTACGACGGCTACAAAAAATCCATCGACAACAACCAGCTGGACTGGGCATTGGGTGAACTCACCGCCTACGCTACACTCCTGATGGACGGGCACAACGTCCGGATGTCGGGACAGGATGTTCGCCGGGGAACCTTCAGCCACCGCCATGCGATCCTGACCAGTGAGGACGGCCAGCAGAAGCTCAATCGACTCGACGGACTGAGCAAGCAGCAGGGTCATCTTCACATCTACAATTCCCTGCTTTCCGAATTCGCCGTCCTTGGCTTCGAGTATGGTTACGCGACGGCCAGCCCGGATAATCTCGTGATCTGGGAAGCTCAGTTCGGTGATTTTGCTAACGGCGCCATGACGATGTTCGACCAGTTCATCTCCAGTGGTGAATCCAAATGGGGACGCATGAACGGATTAGCCGTGCTGCTTCCTCATGGCTACGAAGGTCAGGGACCGGAGCACTCCAGTGCCCGCCTGGAACGCTTCCTCCAGCTCTGCGCGCAGTACAACATGATCGTGACCAATATTACGCTGCCCGCAAACTTCTTCCACGCTATGCGTCGGCAGCTGGCCTGGAATTTCCGTAAGCCGATCATCAATATGGCTCCGAAATCCGGCCTGCGCCACCCGATGGCCGTCAGCCCGGTCGAAGACTTCGGGCCCGGTACCCGCTTCCAGGAGATCATCGATGATCCCGCCGTCAGTGCGCGTGGTAATAAGAAGATCAAGCGTCTGTTGTTCTGCTCCGGCAAGGTCTACTTCGACCTGGCCCAGTACAAAGAAAAAAATCAGCGCGACGACGTAGCGATCGTACGCGTGGAACAGCTTTTCCCGCTGCCGACCGCACAGGTCAATGCCATCCTTAAGCGCTACGAAAAGGCCGAACGGATATGGGTGCAGGAAGAAAGCCGCAACGCCGGTGCCTGGAGCTACATCAGTGAGCATTTTTTGTATCACGAGGACATCGACGTTAAGCTGGGCTACGTGGGTCGGGCGGCTACCGCCTCGCCGGCTACCGGTTACAAGAATGTGCACGTAAGGGAGCAGGAGGAACTGGTGGAACGGGCATTCGGATAGGTGTTCTTTTAGTGGGCAGTGCGCTGCTGAAACAGGAGAGATCGATGGTGTCCGCACCCTTTCTCCCGCGTTGCGAAAGGAAAGTTCTGCCAGTTGATCTACCTATACCGGCTTTTCCCGTTTTCTACTCCGACGTTTAGTCATCTCTTGAAAAGTAAAGACTTCGGTGTACTCATTTTGGTGTTACTCGCCACTTCAGGAAATACCGAAAAAATTACAGCCGGTGTGCAACCCGGGAAAGGTCGTCTTCGTCTCTGAGTTAAAACCACCCAGCCATGAGACAATTATTTACCCTTCTCCTTATTTGCGTCGCCGTATCTCTTTCCGCACAGTGGAATTATAACAGTGGCAGCGGCAAAAAAATAAAGGGCAACGGCGACGTCGATACGCAGCAGCGTGATCTGAAAAACTTCGACGGCGTATCCACTTGCTGCAACATCAACGTAGAACTCCGCCAGGGAGACTTCGATGTGAGGGTGAGGGTAGAAGCTGAAAGTAACCTGTTTGAATACATTCGTACGGAAGTGATTGGCAAACGCTTGAGAGTCAGTTTCAAAAACCGCACAAACGTTAAGGCACGGGAAGAAATCACCGTTTACGTTTCGTTACCGGATCTGCGGTACGTTGCCGCATCCGGTAGTGGGAGGGTAATCGGCAAAACGGAATTTTCCGGTGATGACCTGGACCTGGACGTCAATAGCGCGGGAGCCATCCGCATGGCTTTTACCGGCGATGAGATCGATGCTGAAGCCAGCAGTGGCGGTAAGGTGGAAATAAGCGGTTCGGGCCGCATGATTCGTGCCGACGCCAGCAGCGGCGGCAGGGTGCAAGCCGGCGGTTTTTCCGCCAAACGAGGGCGTTGCAACAGCAGCTCGGGCGGAGGCATATCCCTTACTGTTTCCGAAGAACTCGATGCCAAAGCCAGTTCCGGAGGAAGCGTGCGGTACTCGGGCAGTCCGAAGGACGTGGATTCCAATTCCAGCTCGGGAGGTAGCATCCGACGCCAGAACTAACCATTCCTTTCTAAAGCATTACCGGTTCCTAAAGCGGGCCGGTGAAATGTAATTGTCACCAGTTTATGCCCCTATATTGGGGCATATTACTCTTTTAGAGTATCATAGGGATGACTTTAGAAGCCCAGGCCAGTTGCGGCCTGGGCTTTTTATTTTCCGCTGAGCGCTGAGCGGCCTATCCCCGGATCGCTTTGATGCCAGGCAACTCTTTACCCTCCAGAAGTTCCAGCATAGCCCCGCCACCGGTGGAGATAAACGAGACTTTTTCGGAAAGCCCGGCTTTATTAACTGCGGAAACCGAGTCACCACCGCCGATCAGGCTGTACGCTCCGTTTTCCTGAGTAGCCGTAGCAACAGCCTCGGCAACGGCATTGGTGCCGATGGCGAAGTTGCTCATCTCGAACACCCCCATGGGGCCATTCCAAAGAATTGACTTGCTCGTAGCGATCACCTCGCTGAAGTTCTTGATCGACTCGGGGCCGATGTCCAGTCCTTCCCATTCGTCACCGATCTCGCCGGCATTGACGACGGCAGAAGGGGTTTCATTGGCAAATTCCTTCCCGACCTTCGTATCGACCGGCAGGTAGATTTTGGTGCCGTTCGCTTCTGCTTTTTTCAGTAGCGCCAGGGCATTGTCGGTCTTGTCGCGCTCCACCAGGGAGTTACCGACCTTTCCGCCTTTGGCCAGGCTGAAGGTGTAGGCCATGGCTCCGCCGATGATGATGTTGTCGGCAAAGTCGAGCAGTTTTTCCAGCAGCAGGATCTTATCACTCACCTTGGCCCCGCCAACGATGGCCGTAACCGGCTTTTCGGGACCATTAAGCAATTTTTCCGCGCCCGCCAGTTCGGAATCGATCAGCAGGCCGAAGGATTTTTGATCGGGTTCAAAGAACCGCGCAACGGTTGCCGTAGAGGCGTGCTCACGGTGAGCTGCGCCGAAAGCATCGTTGACGTATACATCGGCCAATTCAGCCATTGCCCTGGCAAGATCTTCGTCTCCCTTCTCTTCTCCGGCGTAAAAGCGGGTGTTCTCCAGCAGCAGGATGTGACCGGGCTCCAGAGCAGCTACCGCCGCCTTGGCTTCTTCCCCGATGGTGTCCGGTACAAAACTTACCTGACAGCCTACGTGGTCTTCCAGGGTGGAAACTACCGGCGCGAGGCTGTACTTCTCCCGGTTGACGGAGCCGTCTTCCAGTTTATCCTTCAGCGGACGGCCGAGGTGGCTCATCAGTATTATGGCGGCGCCGTTTTCCAGTAAATAGGTGATGGTAGGAGCAGCCTTGCTGATACGCGTGTCGTCGGTGACATTGTTGTCGGCATCGAGCGGGACATTAAAGTCTACGCGTACGAGTACTTTTTTACCAGCTACGTCGAGGTCTTTGAGGGACATAATTTTGGAACTAGGAGTTTATAACTTGGCGTTTGAAACAAAAACGGGTTGCCCAATCGCCGGGGAAGAAATGTATCAATCCGTCACCGGGCGCTGAACGGCAAGCCGAACAGTGGGAGCATGAATGATTCATGCTCCCACTAATTCCTTAATCACCGGTTTCGGATTCCGGGGGGTAATTACATAGCGGCGATGCGCTCGCAAAGATCGGCCAGGCGGGCGGAGTAGCCGGCCTCGTTATCGTACCAGCTGACGACTTTTACCAGCTTGCCGATCACCCGGGTCTGGCCTTCGTCATAAAGGCTGCTGTACTTGCTGCCCACGATATCGGAAGAGACGTACGGGTCAGTGACGTAGGCGAGGATGCCTTTCATCGGCCCTTCGGCGGCGGCTCTAAATGCAGCGTTGATCTCCTCGAGGGAGGCTTCCCTCTTCAGGTTAATCGTCAGGTCGGTCAGGGAGCCGGTTGGTACGGGTACGCGCATGGCGCCACCGTCGAGCTTACCGTCGAGGTGAGGGAGTACCAGGCCGACAGCCTTGGCCGCACCGGTGCTGGTGGGGATGATGTTGATGGCGGCGGCACGGGCGCGGCGCAGGTCACGGTGGGGTCCGTCCTGAATGTTCTGATCGGCGGTGTAGGCGTGTACGGTGGTGATCAGACCCTGCTCTACTCCGAAAGCGTCGTCGAGCACCTTTACGAGGGGAGCCAGGCAGTTGGTGGTACAACTGGCGTTGGAGTAGATCTTGGTTTCGGCGTTGAGGACTTCCTCGTTGACGCCGAGTACGACCGTAGCTACGCCGCCCTTACCAGGAGCGGAGATGAGTACTTTTTTTGCACCGGCTTCGATGTGCATGTTGGCCTTGGACTTCTCTACGAAGCGGCCGGTACACTCCAGCACCACGTCGATGTTCATGTCTCCCCAGGGTAGTTTGCTCGGATCGGGCTGGCTGAGCGCATCGATTTTTTTACCGTCGATATAGATGAAGTCATCATCACTGGTCACTTCTCCCTGGTAATTGCCCTGTACGCTGTCGTACTTGAAAAGGTGAGCGAGGGTTGCGTTGTCGGTCAGGTCATTGATAGCCACAACGTCAATACCTTTTTCGAGGAGGTTCCGAAGGGTGATGCGGCCGATGCGGCCGAAGCCATTGATTGCAATTCTTGCCATGGAAGATGGGGGTTTATAGTTTTTTAAGTTTTTGAGGGCGCGAACGCGGGTGCAAAGCACGGTGGATAAACAACGACTTGAACTGCCATTTTCGCCAATAAGCGGCAAAGATAGTTATTTCCGTACTGCAATACGGCACGCGCTGACAACTTAGTGTAAAAATAACAATAAGCTTGATGTATTGTTTACTATCATCCGGGGTTCGTACCGCCTTAAACTCCCCGCCCGGTACTGGCGGTACCCCCTGCGAGGCCGACTGACGGCAGGGGCGGTTCAGTGGCAACGGTATCGGCAGGTGTGGTAAAAACGTAAAGGATGCCCCGGTTGCGTAACCCTAAAAGGGACGGCGGGTGGTTTCGGTCAAAAAATCTGCGCGACGGCTATATTTGTTGATAAGCGGAAAATCTCCCTAAACACAGCGCCACCAAAAGGTGGGTACATTACACTATTTTCCTTGTTGCTCTGTACGAGAAGGAAGTTGATGGAAGAATAGTAGCCCGTAGGGGAATCGAACCCCTCTTACCAGGATGAAAACCTGGCGTCCTAGCCGATAGACGAACGGGCCGTAGGAATATAAAATTTCAATTTCGTAGCCCGTAGGGGAATCGAACCCCTCTTACCAGGATGAAAACCTGGCGTCCTAGCCGATAGACGAACGGGCCATTTACAGGAATGTAGTTTATTAAGCACGCAGTATCGTCATCGAAGACATAGAACCGACACCGTGGATACTGAATTATTACATTACTAAAGAATACAGAACTGTAAAGACCAGCTTTCTGGCCTTAAGCGACCGCAAAGATAACATGATTGCGGATAATCTGGCAAACAAAAAGCTAACTTTTTATTTGGTCCATAAGTTGCACCTCTTTTAAGGTAAAATGCAGGAGACCCCAGGCTAGAGTTCTCCCCGAAGTTTCTCCAGCCGTACCCTGAGCTCTTCCGCCTGCTCGGCTTTAAAGCTTACAAAAGCTTCTTTGCTCAATTCCGCGATATTATCCAGTTCGATCGTATCCCGTTCGAGGTGATAGCGGGTTTCTTCCAAGGCTGCTTCGTCATCAAAGTTAGCGCTGCGCATGTCGTCGAGTTCACGTTTGCGGGCGCGGATGCTTTCCTGCAGGTGGTACCGGTCGAGCAGGGCTTTGAGTTTGGCCGCACAATCGGCAAAAAAAGCGGCTTTAGCGTGACGCAGGTTAAACTCCGCTTCGAACTCGGTGATCAGGGACTGTGCCCTGGCTACCTCGTCGTCACCTGCGGTGTTACTGCGTTCGATATCGTCGCGCAGACCGGCAATGCTGAGGCGGATATTTTCCGCTTCGGAGCGAAAGCGCTCCTCCTTGTCGAGGCAGTCCTGATAACGGATGCGGACCCTGCCGGCAAATCCGTCCTCTTTACCGATTTTAAAGCGGCTGCGAAGGTTGCCCGAAAAGAGATATCCGACGTATCCAATGATGGCGATCAGCCCGATGATGAGCATCATCATGGCCAGTGGCGGCATGATCCTGATCAACAGAATGGTAAGACTGAAATAGATACCCGCAACCAGTAAAATAATTTGTGATTCGGGCTTGGGCTTATTGACGGGAGCGCTCATGCTCTATTAAACTGCTTAGAACCTTAGATAGTTGCCTTGCCAAAACAAAGAGTCGGCGGGAGACGTCCGGCTAATCGTCCTTCTTTTTAAAATCGCCCCGCTTCCAACCGTCGAAGAACTGTTTCCAGGCCACGGGGCTGAAGATATTCATCGGGGGACGCTGGCCGACGTAGTAAGTTTGCCGGGCCTGTTGGCGCAGGTAATGGCTAGCGTTCTCCTGACCGGATCGGGGGAGGGTTTTCTGCAACGCCTCCAGTTTTTCCGCACTCAGGTTGGCCGAGGCGATGGACTGCAGGTCACTGCTGACGTCCATGGCCAGGAACTCCAGTTTGAAGTGGTCGCGGCTTGGCCAGGGAAAGACCACCGCGGCGGGTAAGTCGATAGAGTTGTTCGTCAGTTGCTGTACGATGCTGTACTTGTCTTCGGTCAGCGAGTCGGGTACCACAAAAACGGCGTCATCGTAGCCGAGGGCACTGAACACGATGGTATCTCCCTTATGCGTCACCAGGCTGAAAAACCCCTCGAGGTTGGCGTAAGTACCCCGGCCGTCATTCTTGATCAGAACGGTGGCGAAGGGTATGGGGTACATGTTACTGCCGGTGCCATCCACCACCATGCCGGAAAATTGTACGAGGTCTTCGCCGTACTGATCTATAAGCTGCGCACGTAAGCCGGTGAGCGAACAGACGAAAAGGAGAACAAGCAAAAAATACTTCATAAAGCGGTAGGTATGTAATGATTACCAAGGCAAAGGACGTCTGCGGGCCGGCGAAGGTTGGATGACCGTCGAGTTATTAACGGTTCGTTTGGGGGTTTGGGTTTACCGATGGGGGTTAAAGTATTTTCGGGTCTTATCCTCTCCCCTACGCGCTCGATTCCACCGCCGGGACAAAGTTGCCCGCTAAAAAGATAAACCCTACCTTTGCCGCCGCAAATTTTGCTTTACCTGATCCAAGTGATCCCTAAAGGCTTTTTCATTATGCCAGTATACATGCCCAAGGAGAAGAAAGAAGAAATCTTCGCCGAATACGGTGGCGCCGCTACCAACACCGGTTCCACGGAGGGCCAGATCGCCCTTTTCACGTTCCGCATCCAGGAGCTGAGCGACCACCTCCAGCGTCACCGCAAGGACCACAGCAGCCGCAAGGCCCTGCTGAGCCTCGTAGGTCAGCGCCGCCGTCACCTCGCCTACCTTCAGAAGAAGGACCTTAACGGTTACCGTGCCCTGATCGCCAAGCTCGGCATCCGTAAGTAAGCGCGGTTTTCTGAATAAACGTTAAAAAAGCATCCTTCGCCACCGCGGGGGATGCTTTTTTGTTTTAGCAAGAACAGACCGGAGGGGAAAGAGTGGATACCATGCCCTTGTAACAATTGCCCCCCCTGCTTACATTTGCCCCATGGACCCCGAACTAATCAACGGCTACCTGGCCACCGCCGGCGCAATGGTGATCGCCTACGCTCCGACAGTCATCATGGCCATCATCATATTGCTGGTGGGCATCCGAATCATCAATAAGCTGGTACGTTTGGCGGTGAAGGCCATGACGGAACGGGGGATCGGGGCGGAACTGACGCCTTTCCTGGGGTCCATCGCCGGCATTGCCCTCAAGATCATGCTGGCCTTCACCGTGGCGGGTATACTTGGCATCGATGTGGCGGCCTTCGTGGGCGTGCTGGCGGCGGCGGGATTTGCCGTCGGGCTGGCTTTGCAGGGCAGTCTGAGCAACTTCGCGGCGGGTATTCTGATCATCATTTTCAGACCATATAAAGTGGGGGACTGGATAAAGGTACCGGGCGACTACTTCGGGCAGGTGGAAGAGATCCAGATATTTAACACCCTCCTCGTAACCCCGGGAAAGAAAGTACTGATCGTACCCAACAGTGAAGTGATCGGGGGAGTAGTGACCAACTTTAGCCAGAAAGGAAACATCCGCCTCGACCTGAAGATCCTGGTGGGCTACGAAGAAAGTTTTCCGAAGATCAAAAGGACGATCGAGGAGTGTTTACACAATACCGACTACATCCTCAACGATCCGGCCCCGGAAGTCGGCATCGAATCGTTCGACACCCACAACGTCGTGGTGGCCGTGCGTCCGTTCATAAACCCGGACGAGTACTGGGAAGGCACCTTCGCCGTCCATGCCCGCGTAAAGTCGGCCCTCTCGGCGGCGGGCATCAAGATGGCTTACTCGGAAGGGGTTGAGTTGGGGCCGATCGGGGAATAGCCGGTGGCGTGCTCGGTATCCATGCGGCAACGGATATGCACGGTGACGCCAGCTATCCTTTTTTAGCAACCTGATGAGTTTCTGGTGCTGCCGATAAGCTTTATCATCCTGATCTATATCCCCGAAACTAAGATCGCCAAAAAGCTAAGGCCCTGGAAATAACGAGATGACGGCAAGTAGGATCTTAATGAATAAATGTTGCTCTTCAAAGTAAACTCAACCGGGCTTTAACAACGTTATCAAGGCCGAACCAAGCAACTGAACACCGTGAAAACATCCCAATTTCTGCTGTCCTTCCTGATCGTCGTGGCCGCCTTTGCCGCCGGGCGTTATGCTTTTCCAACTTCCACCGCACCTGCGGCCGCGCCCTACGAAACGACTGTTTCCACTACGGAATCCCCGGTGAGCAACCGCGGTAGCAGCTCCGACCCCGGCTCCCTGTCGGCTGCGGAAGCCCTGGCCTACACCCCGGCGGAGTTGCACACGATCCGCCTGTTCGAGAATGCGCAGCCGTCGGTCTGTTTCATTACGACCAAAACCCAACGCCGGGACTTCTGGACGCGCAACGTCACCGAAGTACCCGCCGGCTCCGGCTCCGCCTTTGTGTGGGACGACGAGGGCCACATCATCACCAATTACCACGTGATCCGCGACGCCAGCCGCGCCATCGTCACCCTGGCTGACGGAGAGGAATACGAAGCGGAACTGGTCGGGGTGGCCCGCGAGAAAGACCTCGCCGTGCTCAAGATCGCCGCGCCGCGCAAGGCTCTTTCTCCCATCCCCGTCGGTTCCTCGTCGGATATCCGGGTGGGGCAGGCGGTCTACGCTATCGGCAACCCCTTCGGCCTTGACCAGACGCTGACGACGGGCATCGTCTCCGCTCTCGACCGGGAGATCAAAAGTCAGGCGAACGTTCCTATCCGGGGCGTGATCCAGTCCGACGCAGCCATCAACCCCGGTAATTCCGGCGGCCCGCTGCTCGATAGCCGGGGTCTGCTCATCGGAGTGAATACCGCGATCTACAGCCCGTCAGGTGCTTCGGCGGGCATCGGATTCAGCATTCCGGTCGACGTGGTGCGCTACGTGGTGCCCGACCTGATCCGCTACGGCGAGGTCCGGCGGGCAAGCCTGGGGATCGAGTTTTACCCCCGCTGGCGCGGCCCGGGGCTGGTGATCGACTCCACTACGCCCAACGGCCCCGCGGCCCTCGGTGGGGTACGTGGCCTTAGTCCGGACGGACGGGGAAACCGCGTACTCGGCGACGTGCTCATCGGCATCAACGGTAAGAAGGTGGAAACTACCACCGACGTTTTCCTGATGCTGGAAGAACTGGAGCCGGGGCAGCAGGCCCGACTGAAACTGCTGCGGGAAGAGCGGGAGGTGGAGGTGCGGGTTACGCTGGGCAGTTCGGTGGAATGACGGTTTGGGTGACGGCTACATTTGTACACTGGGGATACGTTTGCCCGGCTTACCGCTGTAGGTGCTATGAGTTGCTCTCCGAGCTATTCGGACGCCGACTTCCACCGGAACAATATCAACTCCGCCTCGTCCCCCGGAATACGAATCAGTTCTTCTTCCCGCTTAAAACCCAGTTTTTCGAGTAAGCGGATACTCGGCTCGTTGGTAGGCAGGGTGATGGCCAGCAATTCTTTATGTCCATGGGCAAAGGTGAGGTTGGCGACGGAAGCCTCGTACGCGTAGCCTCGACCATGGTACTCCGGCAGAAAAGCGAAGCCGAAATCCGGCAGATCGAGTCCCGGGCGGTCGTAAACGCCGCTATTGTCAATGGTGGTGCCGTCGTTTTTCAGGACGCAGAGCATGGGGCCACAGCCGGGTGTTTCGCAGGCTCTCCGGAGACGATCGTTGTAGTAGTAGTTTTGGGCATCCGCGAGGGTGTAAACGCCCCGGTCGCCGATGTTGTCGAGCCAGCCCCTGGTATTGAGGAGCCCAAGAAGAAAGGGAGCGTCAGCGATGGTGGCGGGACGGAAGAGGAGACGTTCGGTGGGGGCGGGGATTTTGGTCATGCTTTTAGCATTCTTCCGGCTGCGGTTCAACGGCTTCCACCGTACGGTATCAGTAGTGTGAACAATAGAGCTGCTGAACAGAATTACGTCAATGCCATAAAGGAATCATAATGTCCTGATGTTTACCAACGAAGGTGTAAGGCAATTACGACTTACCCGCTGAACCCTTGTTTGTGCATAAATAAACAAATACCATGAAATATCCGTGCTTATTTACCTGCCTCCTCATCGTACTCACCGCCTGCCAGGACGATGACGATGCCATTTTCGTCTGCAACGACTTCCGGGTAGGAGACTCCATTTCCGTGCCCGGCAGCAATGCCTCTTTGCGCATCGACGCGGTCCACCTTGAGAACCGCTGCCCCTGCAATGCCTTTTGTATAATCGCCGGAGGAACGAGCTTTCGCCTGCTTTCTCCCGACAACGATACCTTGTTGATTGGAACAGGAGACCGAACTACGGCCCCGGATACCGTTCGCTACCGGGGTCAATTGCTGCGGCTGGTTAACATCACCCACCGCGAGGTTTGTACGTTTACCGACCTGGAGCCAGCGGATTATTGCGCGGAATTCAGGTTCGAGTAAAAGGTCTTGATCTTCGGGAAATTTCTCCTTGCACCCGCGTCCGCGCCCAAAAAAAGAAGAACGGCCGAAGGCCAAAGAAGGTGATTCTGTGCGCGACTAAGCCCTTTCCGACGGTTCTGAAATGAAATGCCCACCCAGCCGCAAGTGCCTTGTTCTATCAACTAAGCGCTAAATTGCCGTATGAATTATCTGGTTTTCCTTTCGTTTTTCGCCTCACTGCTATTGGTTTCCTGCAGGAAAGACCAGCCGCAAACCACGCTTAACTGCGATGTCGGCCATCATCAGGGCGACATCCTCCGGCTGCCCGACGGACAAGGGGTACGCATCACCGACGTGAACGACAACTACTGCCCTTGCGACGTACATTGCGTATGGGCCGGCTATCTGGAGGTGATCATACAGGTCGAAGGAGCCAACCGTGGTCCGGATACCCTCGGCTGGCGCGACCGGGTTGTAGCGATTGGAGATTATGACCTACGGCTCGGCGAGATTCATAACGTCCCGCCCTGCGGAGGTGCTACTGAAGAAGGGGCTTTTTGCTTCGAGGTTGTAGTGGAGTGACGCTTGTGAAATGTATTCTCGTAAGAATACATTTTTCGTGTACCTACATATAAAACGCATTCTTACGAGAATACATTCTGGGAATTAACTTAGCTCCAATGAAATACATATTCCCCCTCCTCCTGGTCTTCCTCTGCCTTGCCTGCGACACCAACGACGGCACCACCTCCACCGCCCCGATGGTCCCCAAAGCCGAAGCCGCCGCCCCCGACTACGCCATGGTCATCCATGGCGGTGCCGGCACTATTCTGAAAAAGAACATGACACCCGAAAAAGAAACCGGTATCCGCGCGGCCATGAACGCCGCCCTGGACGCCGGCGAAAAGGTGCTGCGCGAAGGCGGTACCGCCGCCGACGCCGTGGAGGCCACCATCTGGGTGATGGAAGACAGCCCCTACTTCAACGCCGGCAAGGGTGCGGTATTCACCAACGCCGGCATCAACGAAATGGACGCCAGCTTCATGACCGGCCACGACCAGAACGCCGGCGCCGTCGGTGGCGTCACCACGCTGAAACACCCTATCAGCGCCGCCCGCGCCGTCCTGGAAAAGTCGGAACACGTGCTGCTTTCCGGCCAGGGCGCGCAGGATTTTGCCGAGCTGCAGGGTCTGGAAACCGTGGACCCGAAATATTTCCATACCGACTTTCGCTGGAACGGCCTGCAACGCGCCCTCGAAGGCGAGCGCGTGGAGCAGGAGAACATGGAGGGCAGCCGGATCATCAGGGAAATAGACCGTAAACACGGAACCGTCGGCTGCGTCGCCCTCGATAAATCCGGCAATCTCGCCGCCGGAACCTCCACCGGCGGGATGACCAACAAGCGCTACAACCGCCTGGGCGACAGCCCCATCATCGGTGCCGGCACCTACGCCGACAACGCTACCTGCGGCGTGAGTTGTACCGGCTGGGGCGAGTTCTTCATCCGCTACGCCGTCGCCTACGACGTGCACGCGCGCATGGCCTACGGCGGCGCTTCCATCCAGGAGGCCGCCGACGCGGTCATCAACAAGACCCTTGTCACCAAGGGTGGAACCGGCGGCCTAATCGCGCTCGATACGAAGGGCAACGTGGCCATGCCGTTCAATACGCCGGGGATGTACCGGGGGTATTTGAAGGCGGGGGGAGAAAGGGAGATTCTCTTCTACGAGGAGTGACTCACCTTTGCGGCACAGTCTTACCCCGGCCGAGGCCTTCCGGGCCGAGTGGCCCCCGGGAAAGGTCTTACGCCGGCCAAGCCTTTGTCAGCACGCGCCGTATGTCCCAAAAGCTTTGTTCGCTGCGCGGTATTACACTTGCACCTGGAAGACCTCGACCGGAGTTGCAACCATCCGTTTACAGCTTATGCTCAGCCTGTCTTTATTTCCTGCGGGGTACACTTGCGTACCAAAGCCGTTCCCGGGCAAACTGGTTTTGAAGCTGTTCGGTCAGAATCAGCGTTTAAGATATATGTATTATCTTTGAGTCTACTATCCAAATGTTTGTGTTATCCCTTTTAAGGGTAAGATTTTTTTGGATCCATCTCTCATGTAAATTACGACCTGAAATGATAATGTTATTTGAACAACTTACCTTAGGGTTGAAAGGTGGTAATATGTTGAACTCATCTCAAAAGGGTTTACGCGCAACTTGCCAATTCTTCGTTTTGTTGCTCTTCCTATGCGCTTCGCAGGGGTTGACGGCTCAGAACGCCGCTGTTTCCAAGACCGCTCCGGCAACGGCCACGGCGGCCGGCAGCTATGATTACACCATCGGATTCAGTTGCCCGAGCACTAATGATTCTGCCCCCTGTACGCCCGTCATCTTGACGGATGTTTTACCTCCCGGGGTTGAATTCTTAATCGGGGCAGCGGGGGTTATGTTTGACGAGAGCACCAATACGGTAAGCTTTGACTTTGGCTCTGTTGACAATGGATCCACCGTATCCGTTACCTTTAGGGTGAGTGTTCCTGAATACACTTTTGATGGGGTAGTAATTGAGAATACGGCCAGTATTACGTATAGCCAGGGCGTTACTACCGACGTTGAGCTGAGCAGTCCGCCTAATTCCGTCACCATTGATGGTGTCACACCCGCTGACGAACTGGCGGTGGAAAAAGATAATACTGCCGTCCTGCTGGATCCTGACCGGCAATACAGATCGGCAGCGCAGGATATTTTCTTTGGCCAACGGTCGGAAGATCCCATTTCGGACTTTGTAATAGAAGACATTCTGCCTGCCGGGCAAATTTTAGGAGGCGCCCTGACATTCCTGCCGTTATCGGAGTGTACTCCACCGGTAAACTATACCGTTGAGGTTCGCACCAACAACGGAGACTGGCTAATACTAGGTACGGATTACTTTGGGCTGACGGGACCCTTTAGTTCGGACCAGACCTACGCACTTTCGGTTACTGGTACCGACCCGGAAGAACTGAGCAATTACTTTTCTTTAAGTGGCACTACCTACCCGGATGGAATTCGGGTGACTTACCCCACACTCCCCGGTGGAGGTTGCGTGAATCCTGATTTCGAGAGTTCCCGTGGCGAGCTCAGCATCACTTCCTATAATGATCCCGATCGCACCGGAGTGCCGATAGCATCTGATGGAGATAGTGTGGAGAACTGTGCCACTGTGTCTTCCTCAACGAGCGGTTTCTCGACGGAAGTAGATTGTGGAGACATAGAATTCGAAGACCCTATCAACGTTTATTCGGCCAGGAAGAGAAACCTTACCCCTGATGCTCCCTATCAGCCCCTGGAGATATTGACCTTCGAGTTGTTTTGGGGCACCCGTGGCGTCCGTACGATTGAGGAAATTACCGATCCTTACGTAATTGATGTGTTGCCCCCCGAACTTTCTTTCCTGGGCATAACCAATGCAGGCTGGAATCGTCCTAATGATGTGATTATCAATCCGGGGAGCACCACTATCGAACCAACTTTCACTACTATTTCGGATTATCAGGGCGTAATTGGACAAACGGCCCTGATTTGGAGCTGGGATGCCGCAACGAGCAATAGTATCACCCTTCCAGTGAGCGGTTCTAGTATCCGCTATGTCGTTCAGTATGAAGTACAGGTAAACGGGTCGACCCCGGAGGGTAGTTACGAAAATAGTTTTGCCTTTCTGGCTAATGACGCTGAAGGCTGTTTTGACAACAACGGAGGCGTTGTTCAGGATGTAGATGACCTCGATGGAGATGGTGACGTAACTGAATCTTACTGTGCCGCCTTTGCCCAGGTAAACGTCATTATCCCACCGGGTTTAGCGGGCCTTGATTCACGCAAGGAGTCTAACGGCAACCTGGACGCACCAGGTGATTTTTCGCGCTTTCCCGAAACCGGAGAGGTATCACCCGGAGGGGAAATTACTTACCAGTTTACGCTGTCAAACCCCTTCGCTGCCGCCGTGGAAGACATCGTGTTGGTGGACGTGTTGCCCCACGTGGGGGATCGTGGCGTGGTTTCCAACGATGAGAGCAGAGACTCAGAATGGCGGCCGGTATTCACGGCCGAATCGCTGGCGGACCTACAGGCCCACGTTGCCACTATAAGCGGAGCTCAACTGTTTTTCACTACGGAATGCTTCCCTTGTCTTAATGCTGACCTGGGGGCACCCGTCACTGACCAGGCAGGTTGTGCGGATCCGGCCTGGAGTTTAATCCCCCCTGTTGTTTTAGCCGATGTTTGTGGATTTAAGATTGAGTATGGTCCTGATTTTACTGTTGCAACGGGTGAGTCCATAAACTTTAATATCAGGCTGGAAGCACCGGCTGACGTTCCTACAGATGGCGAGATCGCCTGGAACTCCTTTGGCTTCAAGGCGAGCGCGAATGGGTCGGACCTGCTGGCCTCAGAGCCTATCAAAGTAGGTATTGAATCGCTTCCTTCGGATATACTCGCGCCGGTAAGTATTGGTGATACGGCCTTTGTGGACCTTAATTCCGATGGTCTTCAGACCACGGGGGAACCGGGAATCGGTGGCGTAACCGCCACTGTTTACGACAACGCAACGGGTATGCCCGTTGCGCTGGACGCCGCTGGTGCCGCGTACGATCCGGTGACCATGACGGCGGCGGACGGTAGCTACTCCTTCGGTAACCTTCCGCCCGGTGATTATTATGTTATCTTCGACATCAGTAGCGCTCCGGATGCTGAGTTCTACGGATTCACAGACCCTAATGAAGGGGCCGATGACACGATTGATAGTGATGCGGTCGAACTGACACCCACAACCGCTCAGACCGACCCGACGGGCTTCCTGCCCCCAGGAACCAACGACCCCACCTTAGATGTCGGATTGGTTTGTATCGTTGCGGTACAATTAGCGGATGGCGCCACGATCTGTTCCACGCAGCCGATCGACCTCACGGACGGCGCCAGCGTCACGCCAGGCAGTTTAGCCGCCACCTGGAGTACGCCGAATGGTTCGCTTAGTGCCTTTACAACAGGAACTGACTTCGCAACGGCAACGACCTATATACCTACTAACGAGGATCGGGAACGGGGCTCGGTTACTTTGACACTGACGACTGATGACCCTGACGGGGCCTGTCTCCCAGTCAGTGCAAGTGTAACTTTCATCATTCAGAATGTAGACTGTGGAGCGTTCTTCTGGAACGGCTCCGGAAATTAAACGCTGGTCCCTCGGCCACTTTTTTGAAACGTACCTGATTTCACCGAACCAGATACTGGTTTACCGAACAGATTATACGAAAACTGCCCTTCATAACTCATTATGGAGGGCACTTTTGTCGAACACCGTTAAGAAACAAGGATGAATTTGATCATGCCCTAAAGGTTATACTCCGCCTTCACCTTCCTGCTCAAACTACGGACGATGAGGTCATAACTATGGTCAATCAGCTCCCGGATGAAGTCATCCCGCAGGTCACCGCTTTCGATGCAGACCGTGTTCCAATGCTGCTTATTCATGTGCCAGCCGGGCTTGATTGCCTCATAGCGTTCGCGTAATTCCACGGCGTAGTCGGGGTTGCACTTCAGGTTAACGCGCAGGTTCTCCTCGTTCAGGCCGGAGACCGCGTACATTTTGTTGGCTACCTTGAATACCAGGGTATCGGGGCCGAAGGGCAGGCTTTCGGTGGCGGCGGGTTTGGCGAGGCAGTAATCACGCAGTTGGTCCAGATTCATGGAGGTTGATAGTTTGGCAGGTTAAAGATAAAAAACGGCCCTAAGGACTCAAACCCGGAGGGTCGCTTAGCGTACCGAAGGGTGGAGGTCCGACCGCAACCCCTCGCGCATACCCCCCGCTCCCATACTCCTTTATCAAAAACTACGCCACCCCGGCATTCCCGTTGGTAACCGAAGGGTAAAAAGCACGGCTCCCGTATACAGCAGCGTAATGAGCATTAACCCCGACAATGGAGAAAGCCTGCCCCTCCACCAGCTACTGGAAAGCGATGACCCCACCTAAATAGCTGGCGGCGAGAATGATGCCCGGCTTGCGGGTTACGGGAATGGCAATAGCCGCAACGATCAGGAATTTGATGATGGCCAGGTAAGGCAGCATCTCCACTACGCGTGCCGGCATGCCCGGTTCCGCTTCGGCTAAAAGTTTCCAAAAGCCGCTTCCGACAAGCGCAAAGGCGGCCAGCCCGAGCAGAATAATTCCGATGGTTCTCCTTTTCTAAATGTTCTGTTCTTTAGCGGAAGTGATCCCTTTCGGCTTAAACCTAAGGTTTAATGTAGGTACATTCGAATTCAGGGGCTATCTTATCGGAATGAAACTGAAAAACCATCTCTTTTTCGTCGCCCTGTTTTATCTGTTGTCCGCCACTATCACCGCGCAAACGACCACTACTTACCTCTACTGTGGCCGCATCATCGACGGCACCGGTGGGGTGACGACTGACAAAACTATTGTGGTGACCGACAACAAAATTGCCTCCATCCAGGATGGATACGTGGGCGCGGCCGCAGGTGCAGAGACGGTTGATTTGAAAGGTAGTACCGTGCTGCCGGGCTTTATCGATATGCACGTTCACATCGAGTCCCAGTCGAACCCCCGGGCCTACAGCGAGAAGTTTACGATGAACCCCGCCGACGTGGCTCTGCGGGCTACCTCCTACTGCCGGAAAACCATCGAAGCCGGCTTCACCACCGTCCGCGATCTGGGTGGCTCGGGCGTCAACGTCTCGTTGCGCAACGCCATTGCCGCCGGCCACGTAGTCGGGCCGCGCATCTTTACGGCCGAAAAAGCCATTGCGACCACTGGCGGTCATGCCGACCCCAGCAACGGCCGCAACAAAGAACTCTCCTTCGATGCCGGCCCGGACGCCGGCGTGGTTAATTCTTCCGATGGAGCCTGGAAATCCGTCCGTACCCGGTACAAGAACGGGGCCGACTGCATCAAGATCACCGCTACCGGCGGGGTGCTTTCCGTTGCCAAGGACGGGCAGGGGCCGCAGTTTCGCGACGAGGAATTGGTCGCGATTGTCTCCGCGGCTAACGAATACGGCATGCACACCGCCGCTCACGCCCACGGCATCGAAGGCATGCAACGCGCCATCCGTGCCGGCATTACCACCATCGAGCACGGCACCCTGATGGACGAGGAGACGATGGACCTGATGATCGAGCACGGCACTTACCTCGTACCTACCCTCAGCGCCGGGGCCTTCGTGGTAGAAAAAGCTAAGATTCCCGGTTACTTCCCCGCCATCATCGTTCCCAAGGCGCTTTACATCGGCGCCAAACTCAAAGATATGTTTGCCGCGGCCAACCAGCGCGGCGTCAAGATCGCCTTCGGAACCGACTCCGGGGTCAGCCCCCATGGCGACAACGCCAAGGAGTTCGGCTACATGGTCGCCGCCGGCATGAAGCCGATGGACGCCATCGTTGCGGCTACCAGTACCGCTGCGGAGATATTAGGCGAAAAGGAATCGCTTGGTCAGCTTAAAACCGGGTTTACGGCGGATATTGTTGCCGTAGAGGGAAACCCGCTGGAGGATATTACCCTACTGGAGAAAGTGGATTTCGTGATGAAGGAGGGGCGGATCATCAAGTAGCATCATGTCGCAGCGACCTTTTAGCCGTTACGACATCACCTCCTCCAAAACCCGCTCCCGCCAGTCAAAAGCCCCGAGGTCGTCCAGCCCAAGCACTGCAACCGCCGCTTCCAGCTCCGCCTCCCGGCCGCCGGTGAAGCAAAAAGTTTTGCCGGCCCGGCGCAGGTACCGCTCGGGAATAAGGCCGATCAGTTCCGAGCCGGTAACCCTGGCACCCGGGCTATCCGCCAGACTGACCGCCGTGAGGTACACCTTCGCCAGGTCGGTAGCATCGGCGTCAACGACGTTGCAGCTGATCTGGCAGCGGTTGAATTCCGGGATGCGCCAGCCGATGGCCTTCAGGCCGGAGAAAAGACCGGGCCGGCCGTTGCGACCGCTGCCCCGGAGCTTGGCCGCCAGGTTTTTTGCGACATCCAACGGGACCTCAGGCGCCAGGTTGATGTTCCAGGCAATCAGGAAGGGACGGGCACCGAGCACGGTAGCGCCGAACCCGGGGTTCAGGGCGGGACCGTAGTCGGGCTGCCAGCCCGGATCCTTACCGCGGGCGGGGAGCCCCTCATACTCGCCCCTGCGAACGGCGGCGAGGTTCTGACGGTGCGGGGCCGTGGCACTGCGTTCGTAGAGGAAGACCGGAACGCCCAGCTTTGCTCCTAATTCCTCTCCCAGCACCCGCGTTCGCGCCACCAACTCCTCCATCCCGACACCGGAGATCGGTACGAAGGGGCAGACGTCCACCGCCCCGATGCGGGGATGTTCGCCGTGATGGGCGCGCATATCGATGCGTTCAACGGCCACCGCATAAACCTTATACGCCGCCGCAAAAACGGCATCCGGCGTACCCGCAAAGGTGAAAACGGTGCGGTTGGCGCCCGCTCCGGCATCCTGGTGCAACAATTTACAGCCCGGCACTCCGGAAATTGCCGCCGCAAGGGCCGCCAGCGTGGCATCGTTACGACCTTCTGACACATTGACGATACATTCGACGAGCGGGCTGGCGTTGGGCATGGTACTTTTGTACTTTGAGCCGTAAAGCTAAACCAAGCACCACGATATGAACCGCTTGCCCCTTTTATTTTTACCCGCACTCCTTTGCCTCTTTACCTGCTGCGGAGACGATCCCGTACCGGCTACCGAGACGGTTGCCGCCGGCGACAATACCGACCCCGGCGTCGTGCAGCTCACCGAGGCCATCAACGCCGACCCTGCCGACGCAAAGCTCTACGCCCAACGCGCCGCCATGGCCTACGAACAGCAAAACTTCGACGCCGCCATCGCCGATATGGTCGTCGCCCTCCAGATCGACAGCACCAACATCGCCTACCATTACACCCTGGCCGACGTTTACCTCGATTACTACCGCAGCCGCCTCGCCCTGCGTACCCTCGAGCGCGCCGCCGCCCTGGAGCCCGATCGGGTGGAAACGCAGCTGCGCCTGGCCGAAACCCGCATCATCCTGAAGCAATACCCCGAGGCACTCGCCGCTCTCAACGAGGCTACCCGCGTCGACCCCCGCAATCCGGACGCCTACCTGCTGCTGAGCCAGACCTTTCTGGAAACGGGCGATACGGCCCGCGCCATCCGCTCGGCCGAGGAGGCTACCGAGATCGACCCGGACATGACCGACGCTTACATCACGCTGGGGCAGTTGCACTTCAGGCGGGGCGACCGCCGCGCCGGGCAGTACTTCGACGCCGCCGTGGCCATCGACCCGACGGACGTATTCGCCCTGCACGCCAAGGCGGATTACTTGCGCGACAGTGAGCGCCTGCCCGAGGCCATCGCCACTTACCGCGCCGCCAGCCTGGCCGACCGGCAGTACGTGGCCGGTCACTTCAACGCCGGACTGCTCTACCTGGAGCTGGACAGCCTGCGGCCCGCCCTGCAAGAGTTCGACCTGGTGATCAAAAACGACCCGCTGCACATCCGGGGCTTTTTCTTCCGGGGCTACGCGCAGGAGCAGCTCGGCAACCTGCCCGCCGCTAAACGGGACTATGACGTGGCCGTCCGCTTCGCGCCCGATTATGCGTTGGCGCTGGACGGTAAGGCACGGGTGGCAGCAGCGCTGAAGGAGTAGCAGGCGCGGCCGCAGGATGCCAGGGGAGCATGTTAAATGGCAAAGTTTTGATGGGTGGTATTCGCTTTTAGCCTACTAATTCCGATCTTACCACCAATGTACGCTCGTCGGCCGAGCCTTGCTACGCAAGGCTCGGCCGACGAGTTAATCTCTACCCCCCCCCCATGATCCATCTAGGCATAATCGAAGACGAACCCATCATGCTCGCCAGCGTCGAAGAATGTTTCGAAGCCAACCGCGACGTCACCGTAGAACTCGCCGCCACCAGCGTCGAAGATTTTCTGGACGGCCTGCCCGCCACCAGCCCGCTCAACACGCTGTTGCTCGACATCATGCTGCCCGGCATGAACGGCATTGTCGGTATCCCCCGCCTGCTGGCCAAGTGGCCCGAGCTCGACATCATCATGCTCACCAACTCCGATGATTCCGACAACATCTTCCGCGCCCTTCAGGCCGGCGCTTTCGGTTACATCAGTAAGAAACGGATGAACCCCAACATTATCCGCGATGCCGTGTACACCGTACACCGGGGCGGTTCGTACATGAGCCCCAGCATCGCCCGCCAGGTCGTCGCTTTTCACAACCAGCAACGGGTAAAACGCAGCGCCGACCCCGCCGCCCAGCTCACCACCCGCCAGCTCGACATCGTACAGGGCCTGGTGGATAACCTCAGCTACCGCGAGATCGGGGAGCGCCTGGACATCAGCATCGAAACCGTCCGTGATCACATCAAGAATATCTACCGTAAACTACGGGTGAACTCGAAAATGGAGGTGGTGCAGAAGAAGATAAAGGGAGAGATTTAGGCGGTAGAGTTCCAGCAGTTCTCAATTTGGATTCAATTAACCTCACCCTCGGCCCCTCTCCGGAGGAGAGGGGGAGACTAAGCGCATAGAATTGGTGACCTAAAAGCCTGAGCGCAGTACCTCAAAGCTGAAAAGGCTAAACTGAGAATTGCTGGTAGAGTTCAGACGTTAGGGGTCAGAGTTTAGAAATCAGACGTCAGAGTTCGGAGCAACGGCACATTAAAGCAGTAACTCTGATTACCGAATCCAGAAATCTGAACCCTGACTTCTATCTTCTATTCCTCTTCCACCATCACCCCCTCCTGCTCCCCGACTTCACTGTCCGGCATGGCAAAATCCTTCGGTACGGGCAGTTCCTCCAGGCTTTTGATGCCGAAGTAATCCATGAAACGGTCGGTGACGGCGTAGAGGAGGGGCTTGCCGATGGTCTCGGCGCGGCCGGTGATGGTGATGAGTTCTTTTTCAAGCAGTTTCTGGACGGCGTAGTCGCAGGAGACCCCCCGGATTTTTTCCAGTTCGGTGCGGGTTACCGGCTGTTTGTAGGCAATGATGCTGAGGGTTTCGAGGGCGGAGCGGCTGAGTTTTTTATTACTCTGCATCCGCAGGTGGGTACCGATGGTTTCGTGGTAGGCTCCCTTGGTCATAAACTGATATCCGCCAGCCACCTCTATGATCTCGAAGCTGTGGATGTTGAGGTCGTACTGCTTTTTGACGTCCTCAATGGCCTCCAGCATCACCTTCTGAGCAAAGCGGACGCCGAAGTTTTCGAGGAGCACGTTCTGTAACTCCTCGATGGAGACGGGGCTGGGGGAGGCGAAGATCAGGGCCTCGATGTGTTGGGGGAGGTATTGCATCGGGAGGCGAAGGTAGAAGTTTGAGGGCAGAGTTCAGAACTCATATCTAAGTGGACAGGGTTCTGAAACCAGAAATCAGAGGTCCGCGCTGGCTGACCTCTGATTTCTAAAGCTTAGTACTGATTTTTGAAAACCTTGGCGCTAGCCGATGATCCGTTTCTTCATCGCCTCGAACTCCTCGGTAGTGATGATGTTCTGCGCCTTCATTTCGGCCAGGTCTTTGATCTTGCGGATGGCGTCGTCGTCCATGGGGGCTGGCTCGGGCTCCACGGCGGCGGTGGGTTGTTTGGGGGTTTTGGGTTCCGGAACGGGCGGCGGTGCCGGAGCTTTAGGCGCGGGCGGAACGACGGGTTCCACGGCGGCGGCGGGGGCCGGAGGAGCTTTGGCCGCGGGCTCTTCCACGTCGGCTTCCTGCTTCCATTCCTTAGCTACTTCCTTACCTTTCTCGAACTGCTCGCGGTAGAGCTTTTTCAGGCGGCTGGTATCGAAATCGAGGAAGGTGCCGCCGGTGGCGAAGTGGGTTTTAAAGACCTCACCGAGGGCGTATGTACTAGCCCCGTTGATCACGGCCGTAGTGATGCCGCCGACAACGGTACCCACGACGGGGATGATCTTAATGAGGCTGCGCGCGCCGGCCCGGGCCATGGTACTGGTGGTGAGGGCGGAGACGATGGCCTTCCCCTGGGTCTCGGCAAAGTCGATGTCGTACACCCGGCAGAGCTGACGAATCATGTCGAGCTGGAGAGCGGAGACGGCAAATACGTCCGCGATCGGCAGCGGAATGATGTAGCTGGCGCCCATACTCCAGATCACGTGGTTACGGATCACGGTTTCGGCGTGCTTACTTTGGTGATTGTTGCCCTTGGGAGTCATAAAGGATTTTTTAAGTTGCTTCTTGGCTAAGTCCTGAATCTTCTTTCGCATAATTTAGTAACGCATTTAGGAACCACTAAGTTAGGGGGCGAGGACGCGGGTGCAGGGGATGTTCGACGAATGGCGGGGATGGCTAGACGAAATTTGCACTATGCGATTGGCGGTATTTGATAGGCGCTCCAGTTGTCCGCCAAATTGCAGAGGCTAAAACCTGGCCGCGGGAGCCACGTCCTGCCCGACGAATTCTCCTGCTGCATACTTGAACGTGGCCGTTACCCCGATCATCGCGGCGTTGTCGGTACAGTACTCGATGCGGGGAATGAAAACGGTCCAGCCTCTTTCTTTTGCCAGGGATTCGAGCCCGGCGCGGAGACCGCTGTTGGCCGAGACGCCCCCGGCCAGAGCAATGCGGGAGATACCGGATTGCTCGGCGGCCATCGTCAGTTTGCGGAGCAGGATGTATACGATGGTATGCTGGATGGAGGCGCAGATGTCGGCGAGGTTGTCTTTGACGTAATCGGGATTCTCCTTA
>Ga0209185_1000599_pt1 | contig 39744 bp, 29 predicted proteins | sample SidtaG_2_FD_187425 | JGI IMG/M metagenome (GOLD analysis project Ga0209185, IMG submission 187425) | Marine algal microbial communities from Sidmouth, United Kingdom - Sidmouth_Asex2 metaG (SPAdes) (version 2) | ecosystem: Host-associated > Algae > Red algae > Unclassified | place: Sidmouth... | reverse complement strand
ATATCTCTGTATCAAATTTTTGGACACGAGGGTTAGGAATCCTGACGACAAGATCAAGCCTATGGACAATATGGCGAAAGTAATACTTCAAGGCACAGACTCTTACATTGAGGGTGGAAGAAGCGATGTTGAGTTTGTCTCGCTGATAGACTAAATAAGTTTTGATCTCATCTATAGTGCATTGTTCAGGTAGTTTTTGGTAGTAGACGATGAGGACCTTGAGGCCACGTAGATAGTTCTGTCGAGTAGCAAAAGCAGAACCTTTGAGTGCCATATGTGTATCCATACGGCTGATAGCTTCATCAAATGAGACGATGCCAATGGGAATGAAAGTTTTTTTTCATATCTTAATTTTTAATTTGTTAATAAACAAAGTATCAACTAAGATTATGCCGATGTATTTTTAGGCTGCGACGCAGGAGCTTTGTTCAACAACATATATGACGGAAGCCGCCCTTCGGGACGGCCTCCGCATATAATCATTCGTTACAGATATTTAATAAATAAAAACAGTATACAATAAATGCAGAATAAAGCAATATTCACCTGTTTTTAATCCAATAATTAGAATAAAAATTTAGATATGAAACAAAGCATAATGAATTCCAAAATCTACTTTTCGCTTATCATTTTGTTATTAATCTTAGGATCTTGTAATTCTGATGATGATACTTGTGCTACAGAAGTTCAAGGTGAACACTACGAATTAAGTGATACCTCAAAATCCTATGTAGACATTTATAATAGCACTAATAGAGTTGTATTTAAAGATTTATCCGATTTGGATATTCCATTTATTATTACCAGAAGAGATTCAATATTTACTATTCGATCTGGACAAAATTGCACTTCTGATTCTTCCCAAATTCAACAATTAATTGAGACTTCAGAAACAATACATTTTTCATTAGCTAATAGTGACATTAACATAAGTCCTTATGTTATTGGATTATACGAATTTCCGGATTATCCAAACGGAGGTACTATAGAAACAGTTGCAATAACTATTAATGAGTGGTTGTTAAATGGTATTGAAAGTGTTGATGAATTATTCCATTATAAAATCAATAAAAACAATAATCAAGTAACATTTTCAGACAGTCTTATTCTAAATGGAAAAACTTTTTATTCAGTATATGAAATGTCAGATTTAAATCCTCAGTCAGTATTTCAAGCAAAATATACTATGGATGAAGGCATAGTTTATATCAAAAACAACCAATCTGATGAAGAATATATTTTCGATCGTTTCGAATAGATAATAATTTGAATCAAATATTGTCAATAATCCTACATGTACAAGGCTAAAAATATAAATCAAATTATTTGATTAACAATTGGAAAAAAATCGATAACAATAGATAAGAAGAAATAGCTCCTTCGTCATTACTACTCTTATCATCATCCGTCACCCATCATGAAAATAATTATTGACATTTTCAACATAATATTGTATATTTATTATACATAAATGACAATTTGAAGATATACAATGTAAAGAAAGAAATTGCTGTCAATTGCGAAATTGTTGTCCTACAAAAACACTTAATTCCAAAGAAAAAGAATGGATGGTCATTTAACTGGTCTAAGGCGTTTAAAGAAAAACCAAAGACCATTTATGCTTTAAAAGAAGAGCAAACCAACAATATTCATGGATTAATACAATTGATTAAAGATGATGGAATGTTAATTATGGAATTGATTGAACTCGCTCCATTCAATATAGGCTCTAAGAAATTGTTTGAAAATGTTGCTGGATGTTTAATAGCTTTTGGATGTAGAGAATCACTAAAATTAAATACCGATTATAAAGGATATTTAACCTTTGTCTCAAAAACAACTTTAGTTGAACTTTATAGAACAAAATATTACGCCACTCAAACAATAGGGACAAGAATGTATATAGATCCTAATTCAGCAGAACTTCTAATCTCAAAATATTTAAAAGATGAAAAATAACAAAGATACTTTGAGCCAATTAACAAACGGCATCTTAACTGAATCCATGGACATTGGAACAAAAGAGTACGAAGACTTTAAACTTTTGATAAGAAGTAAAGTATCAGAAGCATCGAAAGATGAAAGAATTAAAATTGCACTTCTCGGATTAAGATTTCATATGGAGGATTATTTGAAGTCTAAGTCCAAAACAATCGAAGTCGGAAATTTTATTAAACAATTTGTACAATTAATTGAAGTCAAACAAGTTGAGTTTGCAAAATACTTGAGCATTAGACCATCAAATTTGAGTAAAATCTTAAACGGTGAACGACGTTTAACAATTGAATTAGCTTTGATATTAGAAAAACTTTCAAATATTGATGCAAGACTTTGGTTAAGAATTCAAAACAAGAATGAAATTAAAAGAATTCAAAAAATTAGTTCAAAGAGCATTAATAAATATCGTTTGAAAGAACTGATCAATTGAATCACGATGGGTAACAATAGATATCATATCTCTTCGTACCTCAGAGAGACGATCGATATGATCATCCGTTGAACAAACCCTTCACAGATTTACTCTAAGATTCAGCATATTTTTCTTATAAGACAGCTCTGTCGTATATGATCTTTGAGTTATTTAAAAAAAGAAACTTAAAAAATCGATACACCATGCAGCCAAGTATTGATGATCAATTACACTCATATGAGAACTACCTGATACTGAAAAACTTCAGTGTAGCTACCCGTAAGATGTATCTGCGTACACTTAAACGTTACTTACGCTTCCATGACTCTAAATTTAAAGATCAACTCATCAGTCAATATACGGCAAGAGAGTTTGTGATATACAGACACAAGCAAGGCAGGTCATGGTCTACCATTAATTGTGATTACAGCTCTCTAAGTAAAGCAAGATGTTGTCAGGTTGATCAATCAAGCACTTAAGTATAAGCAGTAAGTTTTTATTTGCTTTGTCTATTCGACAGGCTTAAGGTTAAGCGAAGCATTGAATGTAAAATTTGAGGATATTGATAGAGATCGTTTGTGGATACACGCCTGCCCTGAGCGTAGTCGAATGGCTAGGGTAGTGTGAGACCTGTACGCCTCTGGCGTAGGCGCATCCCATCAATTATCACTGGTGGGACCGTCTACTCGATTACCTGCTTCTTTCATTCGTAATTATAGAGTTCAGTTGACTCTCTTTTTATAAACCTCAATATTTCTTTTATGACTTCGTCAGGTTTTTCTTCATGAGGCAATAAGGATGCATTTCTTATGGTAACAAACTCAGTTTCGCAGCTAAATTGATTTAGCATTTGCTTTCCTAATTTGATAGGAAATGTCTTATCATTTTCACCCCATACGAATAATATTCTTGAGTTTATTTCTTTGTGTAAGTTTTTGAATTCATCAACTAATTTCCAGTCAATTCCTTTTAGATATCTAAATGCTCCCTTTGCTTTGCTATTCGATCTGATAACGGGATCTGTATATGGTGATATATTTGACTTAATATCAAACATTGATTTATCTGCAAATAATTCTCTTAGTCCCATAGGTGATTTAACAAACCACTTTTGCTTTAACAAAATTCTAATTATAGTTGGCACCATTGGTAGTAGACCTATTTTTTGATACAGAGGAATCCATGGTGGTCGGTGATTAGGAATTTCAGTATTAAAGATTATAAGACTTTCGATTTTTTCTTTCTCTTTTAGTGCTATGTACCTTGTAATTGTCGCTCCAGAATTATGTGCCACTAAACTATATTTAGTAATGCCGATTTTATCTAACAATTTCATAATGTATCTCGCTTGAGATTTACTGTTGAAATCTGTTTTGTCTGTCCATTCGCTATCTCCAAGTCCAGGTAGATCTAAAATATGACATTTAAAACATTTGGAGAGTCTTGGAATTAATTTTCTCCAAGTATATCCGTGGGTTGGAAAACCATGTATAAACACTAAATTATCTCCTTTTCCAATTTGCCTTAAGCCTATTGAAACATCTTCAATTTTTACCTTTTGAAGCTCTAAATTTTTGTATGTGTCGATGTATTTCATTTTTTTATGCCACTTAACGAATGATAGTATGTCGTCGTTTCTATGAGGTACGAGCAGATATGCGATCATACTTATCGTTACAAGTTGTGTTCCTAATCACATTTTAGATTTTTACGGATAAAGTACCAGTTGTTTTTTAATGGCTCTGCTTTCTTACCACAATCTACAAATTGAGCATATCCAAGGAAATTATCTTTTTCGTTTATGTCTATAACTTTAATTAAGTAGTATTCTCTATCACTATAATTTGGGGATCTGCTTAATTTATCTATACATTCGAAATGAAAAGAAATTCCCATTTGATATTTATCAATTTTGCAAAGATTGAAATCTTTATTTAATTTCTCTATTGTATTATTTGACATGGGATAATTTTTGAGGAACTCAACTTCTTGGATATCCTCAAAATTATAGTGAGCTAAGTCTTCAATTACTATTTCAAGTGATTTTGGGAGTTGTTTTATTTTATTTTCTGTAATTGCAGTACAACCGCTTGTTAATACTATTGTACTTATAATTAATAATTTAATTTGTTCCTGTATCATTTTATCCTAATCCAAGTTTATGATCTATATCCAATTCTCGTATAACTTCGTGTTTACACCTTACAAGCAGATTTAACCATTCAGTGAAATTCTCCACTTTATAGTAAAGCTTCCCGAAAGAATAATATGCAAGGGGCCATTCTCCATCCTCTGACTTTTCTGAAGTTAACCAAACCCATGCTCCACCGTTTGAGTCCTCAGACATCAGACATAATAAAGAATCAATCGAATAAAATTTGCCGTCTTCGTATTCTACAGACTGCATTTTGAGCCTACCAGAAGAATTTAGTTTATAAAGCTCTGTAATATCATTCATCCCGTTATGATAAAGCCTATAAGCGCCATTGCCGAATTCTTTTAGGAATATTCTATAAGATTCAGGGAATTTTTCTCCTAAGGATTTCTCCAGTTTAACAATTTCATCTTCGCTTAATACTTGACCAACTTTTTCATGATGTGCACTATCTTTCTTTAATTGTTTTATGAGAAATCTTATGTCATTCTCAAGTTCTGATTTATCCTTACTATCCTTCTGTTTAACCAATTTACTACAAGCTAATGTTGCAAAAACTATCAATGATAAGATTAGTTTGTATTTACGCATAGGCTATTGATTTTGAATTTATAGTGATTCTATTTTTTAAGTTTCTTTTTTAGTACCTTAAATTCTTTGTTTCTTTTGAATTTTTCTCTTATTTCTTGATCAATATCCTTTAGACCAATACCACCTTCAATTGCAACTTTTAGATTTTTTATAAAGTTTAAATCATCATCTTGTTTTCCATAAACTTCTGCGAGTGTTAAGTATGTCCAATGAAACTCAGGATTTTCAGTTATTGCAAAATTTGCTCTCTTTATTGCTTCTTCAAGTTCATTTTTCTTATAATATAAATGAGCATATCCATTCAAGATATAGTCTCTAAAACTTCCATCATCATATTGAAGGGCATTGTCTAAGTCATTTTTTGCTGCTTCGTAATTTGAGATTTTTGTATTCACATTGAACCTTGTATAATGAGCTCTTGCAAATGTGTTATCTAACTCAATTGCTTTTGATACTAATTCAATAGCTTTTTCATTCTGATCGTTTTTTTGATATATAACTGCAGCTTGAACAAGATCTTCACTTCCTAAAAATTTATCAGCATTTACTTTTTCAAGTATCCTGATTGCTTTTTTATGTTTACCTAAAAGTCTTAATGTTATCGCTTTGTTGAACTTTGCTTCATTTGAACTCTTATCTAACTTGATCGCTCGATTAAAGTCGATTAAGGCTTCGTCAAATTGGTAATTAGCTAAATTTACTGATCCTCTATTTTGGTATACAATAAAATTCTTTGTGTCATTTTCAACAGCAAAATTCAAGTCTTTGTATGCCTCTTCTACATTGCCAAGATTATGGTTAAACATTCCTTTGAATGAATATGCTGTATAGTTGGTGTGATCCTTTTCTATTATTAGTTCACATAGTTTAATGGCTTCTTCAATTTTTCCTGTATCGTTAAGTATTACAGCTTTATAAATTAAAAGATCTATGTCATAATCTTCATTTTCAATAATTTCTTCCAGTATCGTTTCTGCTTTGGCAAGGTCACTTTTCTCAATATAAATTAGGAATTGGATTATTAGTGCATCTAAGTTTTTATCATCCAACAGTAATGCATGACCAATTTTGGTTTGAGCTAATTTGAGATTTTCTTCTTCAAATGCTTTTTGAGCCTCTATTATAAGTTCTTTAGTTCTCATTAATTATGGCTAACACGTATATATAAATAACTCATCTACTTATATCACACATTACCAGTTATTTAAATTTTTTAATAGTTCCTATGATGTATATGTAGACACATATATACATGTCTACATAAACTATAAGTGTATAACGGTACCTATCGATATAGATTGATGAGTAGATGCCTATGACTTAAGTAGGCAGATACTCGCTTAGGGTCAGGATGTCTAAGATAATATAATAATTGTAAGATTATCTAAATACCCAATACCGAAATAACGGAAAGCTTACAAATATACCAGTGAGTACTGCTATGATGGCTTTAGAGAGCATGTATGGATTGTCCATGACATTAGAGAAGAGGTGCATGCTTGCGACATTGATACAGGCTATAATGAAGCTGGCGACGGCGTACTTGGCAGCTTGTCCATAGATGTTCTTGTCCTTCTGCTTGAATGCCCAGTTACGTCCCAGTGTAAAGCTGATACAGGCACCTATAATACTTGCAGTGGCTGTAGCGATCAGTAGAGATCGTGCATCGGTGGTGCTGAGTAGTTTCTGAAATACTTGCCCTTCTTTGAGACAGTACAAGCTACAGAAGTCGGCTGCTGTTGCAGCAATGGCTGCAATCTGAGATCGTAGAAATGATATGAAGAAAGGGACTTTAGGTGTGGACACGGGCAATGATTAATTTATTATATTATTTTCTTTTGCCACTATACAAATATAATAATTCTAATCTTAAGTGGTTATCGATTTGAAAGTCGTTTTATATCAAACATTATCAACGTCACTTCACCGGCTGGGTCTTCATTTTTCCTTAGATGAAAAACAGCCCGTCCCGCAATCGCGGGGAACCAAACCTGCCTGCCGGCAGGCAGGAAATAAAGCCAAATTAAAGGCTATGCACTTTGCCGCTCCCGCTGCCCACTCTAATTTGGCAGTGCTCTGCTTTTTACTTTATTCTAATAAGAAGATTCGAGTTCAATATAATTGAAATATAAATAATGGAATAGAGTGCTGAAATAGCTTTTTTTGCTTCGATGTTTTGACACTTGGATGAAGTAAAATCGGCCTTAGCCATTTTAGTCAAATAAGTAATTTATAGCGTTAACCTGCCTGCCGGCAGGCAGGAAACAAAGGCACTGCCTGCCTGACGGTAGGCATTGTTTGACGACCAAAGGAAGGAGTTTGCCAATGTTTAGATATAAATGGCTGATTTGACGTTAAGAAATGGGTAAAGCCTTGAATTTCTTCCACGCCACGGCGTGGCAGGCTGTTCTTGTTTCAAGACAAGAATGAAAGCCCCTCGGCGAGAGAAACAACACGTGCCGCCTTACCATGTATAAGGTAATAATTTAGTTTATCAAAACTTAAAGAAAGTGATAAAAATAATAGGGTTTAGACTTGCTTGAATATATAAAAGAGTTCTATAGTTATAAGATTACTGAACTTAAACATTTAGTTACTTAGCAATATCTCCCGCAGAGTGGGACAGTTCAATTTCCATATTGAGTGTAATTAATTTGTGAAGTACAAGTATATCTGCATACAAATCAATGCATAGATACCAGCTAAGACATCATCTAACATAACGCCCATACCACCTTTGACCTTAGTGTCTATAGTTCTGATACCGAGTGGCTTAAGGATATCAAAAAATCTGAATAATACAAATCCCAATAGGATCGTCGTCCAAGATAGCGGCACAAGGATCATCGTAATAAGGTATCCGTTGAACTCATCCATGACGACTCGCTGCGGATCTTCTCCCCATTGTGGGATCAGCTGATTAGTACTGATAACACCGGCGACAAATGTGACGACGATGAGTATGAGAAGCGTAGGAAGGGTAAGTGGAATATTAAAGTGGAGTAATATTCCTAAGAATATTACTCCACCTAATGTGCCAAAAGTTCCTGGACCTTTAGGCGCATAGCCTAAGCCCAAAACTGTGGCGATGGCTTTATGTAGCCACATCATTTATTCGTAATCTTGACCAAGGTGATTGATCAATTCTTCGCCAGCAACATATCTTAGTGTATTTTCTAATTTATGTAGCTGCTTGAATATATCGTGAATGGGTTTTACACCCTTTGGTGCTTGTGGTGACTTCAGGTAGAAGCCTAACCATTCTTGTATCCCTGACATCTGTGATCTCTTAGCAAGATCTAAGAATATTGCTAAATCTAATACGATAGGCGCTGCAAGAATAGAATCTCTACATAAGAAATCGACTTTGATCTGCATAGGGTAGTCGAGCCATCCTTTGATATCGATGTTATCCCATCCTTCTTTGTTATCTCCTCTAGGTGGGTAGTAATTGATTCTTACTTTGTGGTAGAAGTCTTTGTATAATTCTGGGTAGAGTTCTGGCTCGAGGATCTCCTCAAGAACACCAAGCTTAGAGACTTCTTTAGTCTTAAAGTTATCTGGATCATCGAGGACCTCGCCATCTCTGTTACCGAGTATATTAGTAGAGAACCATCCATTGATACCTAAAGCTCTTGCTTTGAATCCTGGTGCCAAGATCGTTTTCATTAGTGTCTGACCTGTCTTGAAGTCTTTACCTGCGATAGGAGTTTGTGTTTCTTTAGCAAGCTCGATTATAGCGGGGATATCACATGATAAGTTAGGAGCTCCATTAGCGTAAGGGATACCCATCTTAACTGCAGCGTATGCATAGATCATACTTGGTGCTATCAACTTAGAGTTGCTCTTAAGTCCTTTCTCAAATGCAGCTACCGTCTTATGAACAGCAGATTCTTCGATATATATTTCTGTAGATCCACACCATACCATGACGAGTCTATCACACTTATTATCTTTTTTGAATTTCTTAATGTCCTTCATTAGGGCATTAGCAAGATCCATTTTAGTTTTTGCTTTTTTGACATGTGTACCGTTCAGTTTTTTGACGTAAGTCTTGTCAAAAACCGCTTTCATAGGTTTGATCTTAGAAAGTGGGGCCTTAAGCTTCTTTAATAGATTGCTGTCTAATACGTTAGCATGCACTGCTGCTTCGTACATATTATCATCGAATATATCCCAACCACCGAAGACGACCTTCTTCAGGTCCTGAAGTGGCACCACATCGCTGATAAGCGGTTGGTTATTCTTTTTGTTTCTTTTACCTATTCTCATTCTACCCATCTGAGTGAGTGAGCCTACAGGATTAGAGAGACCTTTGTTTACTGCCATTACACCTGCTATAAATGTAGTGGCTACTGCTCCCATACCAGGAGTAAGGATACCTAACTTACCAGTAGGTTTTGTAGCAAGTACATTTTTCGTTTGCTTTTTTACTGCCATTTTTTAAAGTAATTTTTTTGTTTTACACCAATTAATTGTCTCTGTAAGACCCTCTTCTAATGTGAATTTGGGCACGAAGTTAAAATCATTTTTTATATCTGCCGTATCTACGGCGAAAGACCTTGCAAAATATTCTTTGATCTTGTTCCTATTAAGTATCGGATACTGTCCTCTTATCTTACCTACACCTTCGCTCAGTAATGCGATGACTTTCATTAGACTCACCGGTATCGTTATCTTAAGAGTCTTCTTATCCAGTATCTTACTGATAGCGGCGTAAAACTTATCAGAAGGGTAGATCTCACCATCACTGACAAAGTAACCTTTGTTACTGGCCTCACTATCTAATGTATCGATGATGAGTCGAGCTAAGTCCTTAACGTATATAAATGTCATATCTTGATTACCGAAGCCTACCTTTGGCTCTAAGCCCATCTTAATTGTCTTATAGACTTCCAGCATATCATAATCCCGGGGGCCATAGACAGCCGTCGGTCTCAGTATTATACTTGGTATCTGAGAGAAGGACTCTATAAACTGCTCCGCCTGCAGCTTTGACTCTCCATACCATGTAGCAGGATGAGGCGTCGATTCATTATCTAATATCTGCTTGACCTGAAAGTCTGCAGGGCCATAAGATGCAAGACTGCTTATAAGTACAAGCTTCTTAGGGATGACATTTTCTTCTACTATTATCTTACACAGCTTTCTGTTGTAAGAGGCATTTATTTTATAATAGATTTCTTTGTTCTTCGCATTGGTGATACCTGCATTGAGTATGATGTACTCGAAGTGGTGTGACCTCAGCTGCTCACGCAGATTTTCTTCGTCTTCAAAACTGAAATAGAGAAAGTTAATTTTTGGATCTTTAAGATATTGAAGGTTACTTGATTTTCTGACTCCAGCGAATACATTGTAATTGTACTTAATTGCCTCATCGACGATGTGACTGCCTAAGAATCCATTGCTACCAGTGATGAGGACTTTATTGGTCATAGCCTATCCTTATACTGGTAATTTGTATAATCTGTAAGTCTTATATCTATTGCCGTTAAGTTTCTCAGCAGATAAGACCATTTCTTCATTACTTTCAAGTATCCAAGAAGCTTCGCCTCCTTTGAGGTTTCTCTTTCTCGCTTCTAATATATTTTTAGCAAAGAAGATCGCTTCTATACCTTTTCTTCTATACTCTTCTTTGACTCCTGTTGCTGCAATTCTGACGTAAGAAGTTTTCTTTCTATTGAGCAGTAGCTTTATAATGTTAAAAGGAAGAAGTCTACCTTTCTTGAAGCTCTTAGTGATCTCATTGATATCGGGTAGTGATATCGAGAATCCTATAGGCTCTCCCTCATGCTCTGCCATGTAAGCGAACTCTTCTTCTGCGACCATCTTAAGCCCATCGGCCATATGGTTAAATTCTCGGTCTGTAAAAGGGACGAATCCCCAGTTATTTTCCCAGGCTGCATTATAGACCTTTTTTAGCTTACCGACCTCCTGTTTAAAGGACTTGAGACTTATATTCCTTATTTTGATACCACCTTTTGCCAATCTTTCTTCGAGCATCTTAGCGAGCTTTATGGACTTATCAGAGACTAACTTAGAACCGATCATGTATGCATACATATCCATCTCCTTCTCCAAGCCCGCTTCCATAAGCATATCATTATAATAGCTGCTGTTGTATGGCATCATAATCTTAGGGGGCTCATGGAATCCATCTATCAAGAATCCTGAGGTCTCATTAGTTGTAAAATTAGTCGGCCCCATCAGGTAGTCGTAGTTGTACTCTGATAGATGTGCTTTTGCAGCATCTAATAGGGCCTTGAGGACTGCCTTATCTTGTGTAAATTCTAAGAACCCGAAGAATCCGATATTTGACTTGTGATACTCATTATACCGCTCGTTTCTGATGGCAGATATTCTACCTACAATCTTATCGCCTCTGTATGCGAGAAATGATTTGACAGATCCATAGTCGTAGAAAGGAAATTTTTTCTTATCGAACATCTCCCTCTGAGCCATGTATAGCTCCGGAACATAATTCTTATCTCCAGCATAGAGTTCATGAGCAAAGTCTATGAACTTTTTGATATCAGAATTAGAAACGACTTCCTTTATAGCTATGCTCATAGGTCTTGGGTTATTATTAAGAAGAGAAAATGACTAAGTCGCTGCTTTTACTTAAGATCAGCAACAGTTTTCTTTTCTGCTTCCATGTCAAATACACCTAACTTATCAGAGATCTTATACATCTTCTCTATAGAACTCTCTATCTGCTCTTTAGTATGAGTAGCCATAAGAGAGTATCTGATTAATGATGATGTACTCGGTACTGCGGGAGATACAACAGGGTTAATGAATACACCCTCGTCCAGAAGCATCTTAGTCAAGTTGAATGTCTTGAAGTCATCACGTATCATTACCGGAATTATAGGCGTCTCAGTATGACCTGTGTCGAATCCATATTCTGCGAATAACTTCATGGCATAATTGGTATTATCCCATAGACTCTCAATCCTTTCTGGTTCTGATTTGATAAGATCTACGGCGGCTATAACGCTGGCTGCATTAGCTGGTGCAATAGAGGCACTGAATATCAGCGATCTTGCATTATGCTTAAGATAGTTCATAGATTCCTTAGAGCCAGCTATAAATCCACCTATAGATGCAAGTGACTTACTGAATGTCCCCATGATAAGGTCTACCCTATCTGTAAGTCCGAAGTGGTCACTTGTCCCTTTACCTAATTCTCCCATGACGCCTAATCCATGAGCGTCATCGACCATGATATTAGCATCATATTTCTCAGCGAGTGCAGAAATCTCAGGCAGCTTACATAAGTCGCCTTCCATACTGAATACCCCATCTATACAAATGAGCTTAATCTTATCAGGATCACATTTCTTAAGAATCTTCTCAAGTGATTCCATATCGTTGTGCTTATATTTAAGCACCTTGGCGAATGATAATCGACTACCGTCTATGATACAGGCATGAACGTACTCATCTATGATGATGTAGTCATGGCGTCCTGGTATACTTGATATAACTCCGAGATTAACTTGGTATCCTGTACTGAATACGAGAGTAGATTCTTTACCTACATAATCAGCTAATTTTTCTTCAAGCTCTAAGTGGATATCAAGCGTCCCATTAAGGAATCTTGATCCTGCACAACCAGAGCCGTATTTATCTATAGCTTTCTTGGAAGCTTCTTTGAGTTTAGGGTGAGATGTAAGACCTAGATAACTATTAGACCCGAACATCAAAGTGTCTTTCCCTTGGATTTTTACAACAGTATCTTGTTCTGACTCTATCGTTCTAAAGTATGGGTAGAGGCCCATTTCTTGCACTTTTTGTGGCAAGTCATAACTCGCCATTTTTTTCTTCAGCATTAACTACTTCTTTACGTTGGATTGAATATACAAAATGGTTCTTTTATACAAATTGGGTGTAAAAGTACGATTTACGGTTATTTCTGATAGTAATATACCAATAATACCGCAACTAATTCCTACAATCAAGTCCAATATGTAATGATGATTGCTGTATACAGCCCCAAACCAAATCGCTATGAGACTAACAGCAAATAATGCAGTAAGTTGTTTATTTCCAAATTGATTAGCATAATAAGTCAATATCATAGGAAATGCGGCATGCATGGAAGGCATAGCTCCAAAGGTATTGGTCCCATTAGCATACATACCTTCATACACGGGTACACCTACTAAGGCATCAAATCTTGCAAATCCCGCAGCGCTATTCTTAAGATTATGTAAGATCTCTGTCCCATATTCTAAGTAATACCACGGCGGCGCAGCCGGGAAAAAGATATATCCTATAAATGCGAGTATATTAGCTATGAGAAAAGCAATCCAGAAATGGAAAACTAACTTTTCTCTGCCCTTAAAAAAGGCGATAAGTCCAAAAATAATAGGGAAGGGCATCCAAGTAACATAGAATATTCCGGTCACGAAGTCTAATATACTTGTGTGATGCTCAGCGAAATATTCGCATGGTATAATCCGAGTATCGTTATACATGAACCCAAATAGTCTGAGTTCAAGATCATAGAGACCTTCGTTATATATGAATGTACCTCCTTGCTGATGTAAGACCTTGAGACTACTGTATCCGAGTAAGTAAAGTAGCATAGGCGAGAATGTAAGCAAGAGGCGCCTTGTTGTTGTCGAAGTAAAAACTAAAAAACATATCAATATATAGAAAGCTATTTCCATACTCGTTATCCCTACATATAGACCGAACCACAGCCAATATACTACTGAAAGTATGGCAAATGGGATAAGCCATTTTATGGAAAAGCGATTGAATGAGTTTTCTTGGGGCATTGGAATTTTAGATCGTTATTCTCTGGTATAGTGGTAATAGGTCTTCACTGCTTGTCCCATATAGATCAATAAATTTTATCTGTGGAAATACGCCAAACTCGTCAGCATAGACATAGATGTTAGATAAAAGCGCTTTGTGGTCAGCAATCTTAGTAGTCATGGTAAAAGTACCGTTCTCTTCTTGATGAAGGAATATCCTTATTTTATCATAAGAATTCATACTTATCTCATAGGTATAGTCATTAATTTTTACGGAAGTATAACCATATGCCTTCTTCTGGATTAGATTTAAATCAGCAATTTTTCCATCTTCAGAATACTTTATCCAATTGACTTGTATAGGGTGGTCCTCTATAAGAAGGCCCTCTCTATTACAGTTAGCGGTATATATTATGGTATTTATATTTAGATTCCTCTGAATATAAAATAAGAGATCAGACCTATGGTTAGGTATGGGGTAAGACTCTGGAAGTCCATTCTCACCATCGATGATATATTGTGATTTATTAAGATTAAATATCATAGGTCATAGAATCAGATTGTAAGCACAAAAATAGAAGTTTTTGTGCAGCAAAGAATAACTAAATGAAGTCGTTTAATATCGTAAGTTAAAATAGTATGTTTCTGCTTGGATTTTAAAGACGATGCTCTTTTTGAGACCTGCATAAGCTATAGATAGATAAAGTAAAAGTATTGATTATCAATGAGTTGCAAAATAATTAACAATATTCTATTATGCGAATTCAATACCTTAATCCTAAGTTAAAATGGATAAGTGATATTATTTCTTCTACTAATGCTTCTCTCTTAGTACACGAGAGGCATAGTTGAGCCTCCTGATAGCTGTCATATTAGCAGATACAGCAAGAAAAAATATAGGCCAGCTGAATATCGATATACTTTCGAATATAGGTATCGATAGCCAATCGACACGATATACAAAATCACCGCCTGTAACTAAAGAGACTAGATATGTAGCGATACTTGATATAGCCACTAAGAGTATACGTTCTGGTCGTTGCATAAGACCGACACTGGCATCTGCGCCTAAGCCCTCTGCTCGTGATCTCGTATAACTTACCATAATAGAACCGATCATAGCTATAAAGCAGAATATAGATGTAAATAGGTAATCCTGAGTGATTGTGTAATAACAGAATCCAAAGAACATAAATAGCTCACTGTAGCGGTCTATGACTGAATCAAATAATGCTCCTGCCGGATGGGCTTGATTATTTAATCTTGCTAATCTGCCATCTACCATGTCCATAGCTCCAGCTATCAGTATAATAATACCAGCATAACCAATAAAACGATGATTATCTCGATCACCGACCTCAGCTCCATAGATCAATACTGCAGCACTTAAGAATGTTAATATGAGACCAAACAACGTGATCATATTAGGAGTGACCTTCAGCTTAATCAGCAACTTTATGAACGGATCCATCAGCTTATAAGCGAATTGTTGAGCATTATTCTTTAGATCATTCATAGTCATTCCTAATAGGCTCGAAAATTATAGCTTATTCAATCAAAACTTTAATTGTGACAGCTATTTTTGACGATTTAGGACTAAGTCTTAGGGATATTGAGACTTTCTAAGGTATTTTAGCATTATCGATCATTCTAATATTGATAATCAATGAACAGCAAGATAGCAGGTACTGGATATTATGTACCTAAGAATATAGTTACTAATAGCGACCTCATGCAATACATGGATACGACGGATGAGTGGATCCAAGAGCGGACTGGCATCCAAGAAAGACGCTATGCAAAGAAGCATGAAGAGACAACAACTACGATGGCATGCGAAGCAGCTAAAAAAGCAATTGCTGATGCAGGTATCGACAAAGAAGACATTGATTTTATCGTATTTGCTACGCTGAGCCCAGATTATTACTTTCCAGGTTGCGGTGTATTACTACAGCGAGAATTAGGGATTACTAATACGGGCATCGGAGCCATCGATATCAGAAATCAATGCTCAGGTTTTATATATGCCTTATCAGTTGCTGATAAATTTATAAAGACAGGGACTTATAAGAACGTACTGGTCGTAGGTGCAGAGATGCATTCTATGGGCTTAGACTTTTCGACAAGAGGGAGAGGGGTCTCTGTGATTTTCGGAGATGGAGCTGGCGCAGTTGTGATGCAATCAGAAGAGGATGAGACTAAAGGCGTATTGACAACACACTTACATTCAGATGGATCTTTTGCTGAAGAATTGGCATTGATTAGCCCAGGATGTCATGGTGGATATCATGACGAGGACTCTGAGAAATATGGATTCGTTCCTGAGGATGTTCCTGGTGAGATACTAGTAACTCAGGCGATGTTAGATAACCACTTGTTCTATCCTTATATGAACGGGCAGTTGGTGTTTAAGAATGCTATTATCAGGTTTAAGGAAGTAATCATGGAGGCTCTACAAGCGACACAATTAGAGAAGAATGACATAGATATGCTTATCCCACATCAGGCCAATCTAAGAATCAGCCAATACATCCAAAAAACAATGGGCTTATCTGATGATCAAGTTTTTAATAATATACAGAAATACGGAAATACAACAGCAGCATCTATCCCTATAGCGTTAGCTGAAGCATGTGAGCAGGGTAAGATTAAGAAAGGTGACCTTGTATGCCTTGCTGCTTTTGGAAGTGGATTTACATGGGGTAGTACATTAATAAGATGGTAGATAATTATGGTTAAAAACAAATTGGATATACTCGCAATCGGTGTCCATCCCGATGATATAGAATTAGGGTGTGGAGCTACCGTACTTAAGCAGATCGCATTAGGTTATAAAGTAGGCTTCTTAGATCTCACACAAGGAGAACTCGGTACTAGAGGCAATGCAGAACTAAGGCTACAAGAAGCAGAGGCTGCAAGAGCATATGCCAAAGCAGAAGTAAGAGTCAATCTCGGTATGGCGGATGGCTTTTTTCAGATAACACCTGAGAATAAGATAAAGATAATAGAAGTCCTGCGTCGATTCCAACCTGATGTTGTTCTCGCTAATGCAACTCATGACAGACATCCCGATCACGGTAATGCGTGTAAATTGACTTATGAAGCATGCTTTCTCTCAGGACTCTCCAAAATAAAAACCTCATACAACAATCAGCCGCAAACAAAATGGCGACCAAGAAAGATTTTCAACTTTATCCAAGATTATGATATCAAACCTGATGTCGTTGTCGATGTATCAGAATATATGGATCAAAAAATTGAGCTCGTCCTCAAGTATAAGTCACAATTCCATGACCCCAATTCTACAGAAGATAATACGCCGATCTCCTCACCAGAATTTATAGATAAGCTAAAGGGCAGAGCAATAGAGCATGGCAGAAGGATAGGTGTGAGGTATGGAGAAGGATTTACGTGTCGGGATTTTATAGGCGTGGAGGATTTGATGAAGGTGTTGTAGGGAAGGTGGACGGTGGACGGTGGACGGTGTGAGGTGCAAGGTGCAAGGTGTGAGGTGTGAGGTGCAAGGTGCAAGATGGAAGGTGTGAGGTTTAAGATTTAAGGTGTGAAGTGGAAGGTGTGAGGTGTAAGGTGTGAGGTGTGAGGTGTAAGGTGTAGGGTGGAAGGCGTTTATGTTCTGATATTTTATGGTATTGGGGTATTGAAGATTTGAAGTTTTGAGGATTAGAGGTGTTGAGGTGTAAGGTGTTGAGGTTTTGAGGTATTGAGGATTTTAAACTACTGATGAAGGTTCTCATCGCTTGCTTTATTTCTGAAGATAGTCACGTACAGATATAGTTCATGCTTATCCGCGACTTTGTGCTTATCTACCATGATCGTAGTCGAGTTAAGAAATTCTATTTTGAAAATGGATATGTAATTTTACTATAGATCTGAGCAACGAGACTTCTCCCATTTTTATCCGATTGGTATAGCTGCAAGATATTATGAGTTAAGCGGAGCATTATATAGGACTATTACATCAGTAAGTCCAATTAGTAAGAGTCATAAGAGCATATAGGATTGTTTTATATAGAGCTTAATTGTCAAATTGTTAATCAGTAGATATCGATACTTGTAGGATGGATTTATATTTCACATTTATTCAAAATGATTACCTTGTAGGACTTACACATGCGTGATTACGTATTAGCACTTATTCCGTGGAGACGACCTTGCGGTTATTTACTAATACAACCAAATTTTTAATAATGATTTTTAATTCCATAGAATTTGCATTATTTTTTCCGTTAGTCTTTATACTGCTATGGCTTGTATTTAATAAGGATATTAAAGCTCGTAATATATTTATACTCGTAGTAAGCTATTTTTTTTATGGAGTCTGGGATTGGAGATTTTTAATTCTGATTGCTATAAGTTCGATCTGCGATTATACACTTGGGCTCAGAATACATCATTCTGAGGACGCTAAAAAAAAGAAACTATATCTGACATTGAGCATTGTAATCAATTTAGGCATTTTAGGTTTTTTTAAATATTTTAATTTTTTTGCTGACAGTTTTGTTGATTTATTTACTTTATTTGGAACCAGCTTTTCGTACGAGAGCTTAAGTATCATTCTTCCTGTAGGTATAAGTTTCTATACGTTTCAGACTATGAGTTATACATTTGACATCTACTACAAGAGACTCCAGCCTACTAAGGATGCAATAGCATTTTTTGCATTTGTATCATTCTTTCCCCAGTTAGTCGCTGGCCCTATAGAGCGAGCTAAAGATCTCCTACCGCAATTCTACACCCTAAAAAATGCAGATTACAATAGGATAAGAAGTGGCATGCTAATCATTGCTTTGGGATTATTTAAGAAAATTGTTATTGCCGATAGGCTCGCAATATATAGATAATGTACATAATGATGTAAGTATGGCTGAAGGGATGCCCATGCTCGTCAGTGCTATCTTCTTTGCATTTCAATTGTATTTAGACTTTTCTGCATATTCGGATATTGCTATCGGTGCAGCTCGTACGCTTGGATTTGAGCTTTCCTTAAACTTTAAGAGGCCTTATCTTTCATCATCATTTTCAGATTTCTGGAGACGATGGCATATTTCCTTAAGTTCTTGGTTCAGAGATTATCTTTTCATTCCGTTAGGAGGAAGTAGAAATGGTAAATTCTTAACTATAAAAAATATATTGATTGTTTTCGTAGTGAGTGGTCTGTGGCACGGTGCTTCATGGAATTTCATTATATGGGGAGCACTGAATGGTCTTTTCTTAATCGTGATGGATAAAATTTTCACAAAAATTAACCTAAATCGAATCGTCAGTTCATTCGTAATTTTTTGGTGCTGGACTTTAAGTTTGCTTTTATTTAGATCTTCAGATTTCAGTACTACTATGGAAGCATTCTCTAATCTTGGCTTTTCTAACACAAGTAAATTATATGAGTTTGGTCTAAATTCTTTTGAATTCAAACTCGCATTTTTTTCCTTGATAGGAATTATGATTTTGGAGTTATTGGCAGAACAGAAGAAAATAAGTATAGATTGGATTCTCGCAAAGCCTACTTTTATTAGATATCCATTCTACTTAGCCATCGTCATGATAACGATATTTTTTGGCTCATATGGTGTGGGTATGAATGATAACAATTTTATTTATTTCCAATTCTAAGGTCGTGAAGAAGAACAAAAAAAAATCTGGTAAGAATCTAAAAAAGAATAAAACAATTTCTAAACCCGCTGCTGCGGAAATTAGAAATTTACAGTCAGTACAACAACCGATTAGATCAATCGTCTTAAAGTTTTCATTACTTGCAGTTATCGTGTTGCTCGTTTTATTATTCAGCGATCTCAGGGGTTACTTTAATCCTGACAACGTTAATAATCACACTCTTAAGAAATGGAATGCCTATTACGCATTCACTGAGAAGAATGATGTCGATGTTCTTCTTGTAGGTAATTCTCATCTCTATACAGGCATCAATCCAAAAAATCTAAGTGCAGCACTGGGATGTAATGCCTTTATATTAGCCTCTCCTGGCACTCATGTGGATGATCATTATTATGCATTAAAAGAAGCTATCAAATTAAGTAAGCCAAAATTAGTTGTATTAGAGACCTACGGATTCAAAGCAGTAGAAGCTAAGGGTAAATCTAAGGGTCCACTTTCTGATCAGTTTAAGAGCTTCTCAGCTCGAAAAAATATACCTATCAAATTTAGTTCTATGTTCTCATTATTTGCAGTTAAGAATTATGGGTATGCATGGTCTAATACTTTAAGAAATCACGATTACTTATATACTAATTATGAGCGAATAGAAAAAAACATCAAAAATAAAAATAAGACAAAGGACGCTTCTAAGGAGTTATATCTAGGACGTTATGTACGATTCCAAACTGGCATAGAAGATAGTACATTAATGAAGTATAAAAATATAGGAGCCCCAGTCAAAGGATTGGAATATGAAACTAACTCCTTACAAGCAGATTACATCGAAGATATAATTAACTTATGTAACTCTAATGATATAGAACTTATATTTCTAACGCTGCCGATGTATGATAAACATATCTCTGACTATACAACTTGGAAATCAAAACTAAAAGAGTCGATTGGTGATACTTATAGTTCCGATGAGTATTGGATAGATATGCAAATGGGTAGTGGCTACAGTGGGTTTAATAGAAATGATTTTGAAAACACCTATGCATCTAATCAACATATGACCTATAGAGGCTCTCTTAAGGCCACATACAAATTAGTAGATTTCATTCAAGATAAAGAGCGGATTAATCTCCCTAACAGAAAAAATGACAAGGACTGGATTGATCTCTTCTATGGAGAGGAAGGTTTCTTAGAAAATAATCAGCCCAAGAAAAATGATAAAAATAATGCTATTATTTACAGCTCTACAAGCGAAATCGTTAAGGAAATTATAGTTACTAAAAATGGTAAAAACTCTTCCATAATTGCAAAAGTTAAACCTGAATCTGCTATTCAACGGAATAACTTGAGCACAAAAAAAATACGCATAACCTTAGATGTAAATGTAAATGGATCTCTACAAAGTAGAATTGCAGATCTTCAATATGATACATACCATAGTTCTAACAGCAACCTGAACTTTAAGACTAACATCTCTCCTATAGAAATTGTGAAAGTAAGAAATATAGAATTCACGAATTGATGGTATAATACCATTTAAATTTTAAGGTGTCGGAAAAGATTATAGAAGAGAATTTGTTAAGATTAAGGCATGAACGAATGATTTCGTTGTAGACGAATCGAGTATGACAGTACTCGAAAAAAGTGAACCACGAAAGTGGGTGGGCTGAGTCATAGCGCTTGCTACCGCTGTGGGCGGCACAGGTAACAATGAGTATTTTTAACGCAGAGATTGACTAATTCTATTATAATATAACCGACATTCTAATATTTAAATGGTATAAATTATAGATGGCATACTCAGGATAATGCCAATATGTATTATCATTCTCCTAAATTGAGGCAATGAAAATTTAAATCATGAATTCCATGGGACATGTCAATAATCCAGCGAAAATACAATCTATCAGAGTATGTTGTCCTACTTCTTTATAGGCGTATACTCTTCTACTTTCCCTTCTAATCTGTCAACATACTGCACGCTGCCTAACCTCATTGTCACAGGAAAGACGGTGGCCTTGTTGATGTTGTTCTCTATCTTGCACATAGCACCTAAGTGTCTTAGGTAGAAGGTGTTATAGTTGGTTTTAGATAGAAAGGTGTTAGAAGTTTTTATATTGATAGTGGAGTCTATTTCAATATCTGTAAGGCGATCGAGAGAAGAGCTAAGCTTAGAGAAATCCGCAAGTTGCCCCGACGCAACTGTGGAAATCAATATGAAAAATGAAATGGATATAATTCTCAAAAGCATTTATTTTGAATCTGTTTTATGTTTCGATTTTTTACTGCCTTTATATAGCTCAAATTTGTACATCTTAGATTCTGTGCCTCCATTGTCTAAGGTAAACTTTCTTGTAGAACGCAATCCGAAGCTTTTCATTGCATCGTTACGACTTGTAAATACCCAAGCGTCCGATCCCTGCCAAAAGTTCTTAAGACAATCGCCGATAGAATTATAAAAGTCATGAATGTCGTCTAATTCTATTCTACTATCATACGGAGGATTCATCATGATATGACAATTACTCATAGAGGGGAGGTGAAAGATATCTCTTTGTGCCAGTTTTACTTTTTCCCGGAAGGGTAGTCTTTGTACATTTTTCTTAGCATCCCTTACTGCGAAGTCATTGAGGTCGCTGCCATGTATTTCTACTTCAGGTTCTTTAATATCTTTTTCTGCATGGTCTACAACCATCTTAAATATATCAGGGTAGAATTCCTGCCATCTCTCGAATCCAAACTCTTCTATGAAATAACCTGCGGGAAGATTAGATGCATACATTAATGCTTCTGTGACTAAGGTGCCTGAGCCACACATAGGATCTAAGAAAGTCTTTTTCTTATCCCAGCCAGAAAGTTGTATCATACCTGCAGCGAGGACTTCATTGAGTGGTGCCTTATAGAATCGTTCTTTGTAGTTTCTTAAATGGAGGGATTGTCCAGAGCTATCAAGAGAGACGATAAGCTTATCCCCTTTGATAAATAAATGGACAAGTGTATCAGGATTTTTCAGATCTATATTGGGTCTTGTTCCATGCTTCTCTCGTATCTGATCTACGATAGCATCTTTAGCTTTGTAAGTAACATAACGAGAGTTAGTGAAGTAATCGCTGAACACAACCGCAGTTATGGCGATGGTGTCATTCTTCTTAATATATGGCTCCCATTTTATAGAATAGATCGCATCATATAATTCATGCTCATCAGTGATTGTGTATTCTCTTATCGGTATGAGTACACGGATTGCCGTTCTGAGAAGGTAATTGCATTTGTAGACTTGTGCCCAGCTGCCTTCGCATTCGACGGCTCTGTTGCCGACTTTTATATTAGTAAGCATGAGGTCTTTAAGTTCTTGAGCGAGTACACTTTCCAGACCTTGTAGAGTAGTAATGGTAATTTTCATAATGTAAAGTCTGGTTTAAATTTATATACTTGGCAAAAGGTCTATGTTTGACACGTAGCAGTTTTACTTTTTTCATTGTTATTTGTTAGTGTAAAACGGTCAACCTATATCAGGGACGGACAACTCATCACTCATCACTCATCACTCATCACTCCTAACTCATAACTATTAACTCATCCCTCATCGCTCCTAACTCCTAACTCCTAACTCCTAACTAATAACTCATCACTAATAACTCATCCCTCATAACTCATCACTAATAACTAATAACAACTACATAAAACCTTGTTCTTTCATCCAATCATCATTGTAGATCTTACCGATGTATCTACTTCCGTGATCATGGAATATAACAACAACCATATCGTCTGGTCCGATTTGATCTTTCATTTGTATAGCACCAGCCATTGCTGATCCACAGCTATAGCCTAATAGAAGACCTTCTTCTCTTGCTAACCTTCTGGCCATCACTGCACCATCCTTATCAGTTACTTTCTCAAAATGATCTATAAGATCAAAATCCATGTTAGCCGGAATAATGTCTTCTCCTATGCCTTCTGTGATATAAGAATATATTTCGGATTCGTCGATCTCTCTTGTCTTATGATATTTAGCCAATGCAGAGCCGTATGTATCTATACCCCATATTTTGATATTGGGATTCTGTTCTTTTAGATATTTTCCAGTTCCTGATATTGTACCACCTGTTCCCACACCGACTACGAGGTGTGTGATCTTCCCTTCTGTCTGATTCCATATCTCAGGTCCTGTAGATAGGTAATGTGCCTCTCTGTTAGATAGATTATCATACTGATTACACCATACGGAATTGGGAGTTTCTTTAGATAGTTTTTCTGCGACACTGTAGTAGGATCGAGGATCATCAGCAGCGACATCAGTAGGGCAGACGATGACCTCAGCGCCTACGGCTTTAAGGATATCTATCTTTTCTTTTGATTGCTTATCTGAGGTTGTGAATATGCACTTGTAGCCCTTGACACAGGCCGCTAAAGCTATGCCCATACCAGTGTTACCAGATGTACATTCTATTATAGTCCCTCCAGGCTTAAGGCTGCCATCTTTTTCGGCATCTTCTACCATCTTCAGTGCCATTCTATCCTTAATAGAGTGTCCCGGATTGTAAGTCTCTACTTTGGCTAATACAGTGCCTGATATCTCAGATGCTACTTTGTTAAGCCTTATTAGTGGGGTGTTTCCTATTGTCTGGAGTACGTTATCGTATATCATTATCTTTCTATCTTTGCCTATCGGATTTATGGCGGCAAAGGTAAGAATACTATTGATAGTAGTCCATATTAATCTGAATTCGAGAATCTCTGGCGCCTAATTTTAATGCAACGGCCTTAGTGACGATAATTTCTACATCATCGGGATATAGATTAGACTTTATATTATCTACGATTTCAACTTCAACAGTCCTATTAGTAAGAGGGTAGCGTACATTCATTTTGGAACCGATCTTAGCTGATCTATGAAATGCCAAAAGCTGTGTCGTCTCAGGATCATCCTTCATCCATATACAGATACCTTTCTTATTGATTCTTGTTCTTGGGTCTTCTATCATCATCGTATCTGATAGACTTCTGTCTATCATGGTAGAATCGATAATTACATAGTCGCCGTAATTTTGATTATATACCTTAGATAGCGTTGGTGTTTTTTCTAATTTATGTACTGGTTCTAGATGTGGTCGTGATACTACATTATCTGTAATATTAGACTCAGCTATCTGCCTAGCTTTCTGTTGTATCTTTAGGATTCTATTAGAGTCCAGAGCAGTAATTTCTTTTGTGTAAATGGCCGTCTTTTCACTGCTTACGGGAGTATGTGCATTTATCAGCTCTTCGTTATACGTTGACTTAGTTGATGCCCACCATCCGATAATTAGTTTTTCGTTTTCGTGTATGATAAATGAGTTGATATCATTACGTTCATTAAGATCTTCGATTTCCTGAGAAAAGTATTTCTTACCTATCGTATAAAGCGTTTCTTTTTTCTTGATTGTGTAGATTACGGGTATCCAGTTGTCATCTTTTTTGACACCTGACTTATTGATATATTCATTATTGATTGGTACTTTGATTTCAGAATTAAGAGATATAATCTGATCTGGAAGGATATTGTTGATCGACATTAATCTCTGTAGTGGTACCTTGTAATACCTCGCGATACCGTATAGTGTCTCATTTTTCTTAATTGTATGAATGGCTATAATCTCATTATCATGGGAGATATCAACCTCGATACTCTGTAGTCGGGGGCTTGTCATCTGTGCCATACTTATGCTGCTGATAGCACAAGAATATATGAGAATAATTAGAGTTTTAAAGGCCTTCATCGGTAGTGAAATTTATGAACCAACAAATATATTACAATAAATCATAATATGTAATGTATTGAATCATAATTGATATATGTTTAACAGTCATAAATTTTTGCCTATATTTTCTATATAATGGGAGATGGTTTGATAATATTCTCAGGTGGGGTATGAATCTAAAAAGTAGATGACATTGATTCTAATAAGCTCAGATCCTAAGATCATCTATGTCCTCATTTATAAATATATCGGCAAGCCAACCTTCTAAAGACATCTGATATAATAAGTCATCATCATATTCTAAGTTAGATGACTCAAAAAACTCTCGTGGGACTTGGGGGTTATCTCTATCGATGATGTAGACATTATTGCTATTATAGAATCTATAGTTTTTTATATTCTTGTTAGTGGTTATTAGTTTCTTTCGAGCGGCGAGACATTCAAAAGTTCTTATTGTGAGTCCGTTTTGATTTGGCATTTGGATATCTAACATAGATTTGGATTGCTTTATGATATCAAGAACTTCTAAGTTCGATAAGCTTTTAAAATTGAGTTCTCGATACTTTACACTATGATAGCCTTTCATAAAAAGACTTTTGTATAGGAAGATTAATCTACCATGCATGAAGTAAAAGCAGTAAGTGGATAATCCTAATTTTTGGACATGCTTGATGAGTGGACTTACAATTCTATATCTATCAGTATGTGCAGTGCCGATAAACATGAGATCATATTTTGGGTTTTTCTCATCAGAAAAATTACGCTTGTTAAATGTATCAATATAAAAAAGCGGTCTATGAACTAATCCATACCGTTCAGCATCAGCGACCTCAAAAGAAAAAATCTTATCATAGAGATGTAAGTTCCTTTTTGGAAAAGGTGTATTCTCAAATGAGTCCCATATGTAGAATAATAGGGTGCAGTTGGGATTATGGACTTTTAGTTTATCGAGAAAGAAAGTCGGCACGACTTCTCCTCTTATAACAAATAGGTAGTCTGCTTCTCGTGTAAATGGATCCTTTAGAATATTCTGATAATAGGCATCTATGCGAGATTGCACTAATGACTTCTTGACTCTTATTATAGCTTTTGACAATACGGAATTGTTAGGTCTCTCGTCATAATACTTAACTTGAGCACCTAATGATTCTAATTTGTTTTTGATATGGACTTCATAATTAAAGAAGTCTATACAGAAGAATAATACTTTTTTTCCTTGCAGGGATTCCTTCAGACTCATTTTAGTAGACCTCTTGATTTTAAGTCATTCATAGAGCTTTCGAATAAGTCGGCATTAACTTCTTGACCTTGTACCCAATTAGTGAATTGCTTGATGCCTTGATCAAAACTGACTTTAGCGCTAAAGCCCACATCTGATTTAATCTTAGAGCTGTCCGCTATGTTATGTCTGATATCCCCCAATCTATAGTTACCAGTAACCGTATAATTAGGCTCTATATTATAACATTTATATAAGGCTTCGCATACTTCTATAACTGAGGTGGCTACTCCAGATCCTACATTGTAGACTTCGTTAGATTTTCGATTATCTAATGCAGTCATGATTGTAGCATCAACTATGTCATCGATGTATACAAAGTCCCTGGACTCTAAGCCATCTTCAAAAATATTAATAGGATTACCATTAAGAATACGTGTTGAAAATATAGATAGAATACCAGTGTACGGATTACTCAGAGACTGGCCTGGCCCGTAGACATTCTGGTATCTCAAGGCTGCTGTAGAGATACTTAATGATTTTCCCATAAGGGTAACCATCTGTTCTTGTACTTGCTTAGTTATGCCGTATATACTGGAAGGGTGAATTGTGGATTTCTCGTCAGTAGCGATTAGTTTGACATTGGACTTACATATTGGGCACTTAACGTTGAAGTCTTTGTTAGATAGATCGTCTTCAAGTCTTGCAGAAGGGTAGACTTCTCCGTGGTCAACACACTGATATTTGCCTTCACCATAAAGAGCCCTTGATGATGCGACGACTATTTTTTCTATATCGTTTTTGTTATTTGTTATAATATCCAGAAGTTGCGCTGTAGCTTGTATGTTAACATTACTATAGTTAGCAATATCATACATGGATTGTCCAGTGCCTGTCTCAGCCGCAAGATGAATAACGATGTCTACTCTCTTAAGTAGGCTTAGGAGCAAGTTCTTATTTGTCACACTATCATGGATAAGTTCGACTGCATGGTCAAGATCTGCATAATGCTGCTTACTCTTAAAATTATCGCTATGTATCTGCGGCGAGAAATTATCTAAAGCTATAACTTGATGCCCTAAGTCTGATAGCTTATGGCATACCTTAGACCCTATAAATCCTGCTCCACCTGTAACTAAAATTTTCTTCATTTCATTATAGTGCTACCTCACTTTATGCATATTTTATAACTACCGAGTGAGGTCCGTATATTAAGCTTTCGCAAAATGCTGATAAATACCTGAGCAAATCTTTAAAGGACTTATTACAGATATTCAAAACAAATGTACAAAAAACATAATATGTATTTGCTAATCTCAAGTACTTTAGGAATCGCGTATTTTAAATAGAAAAGCCTCCATGAAACAAATTTCATGGAGGCTTAGGTTAATAATATTTAATGCGTAAAATTTTAGTAATCTAATTTTAGAATTCTTGACAAGAACTGCTTCTCTCCGACATAGAAATTCAAGTAGTACTCTCCTTGCGCTAGGTCTTGTACATCGATCTGTATCTTAGTCAAGCCTTGTTGCACTGATGTATTTGATATTTTTCTAACATTCTGCCCTAAATTATTGACTAAATATCCTTGGAAATCATAATCTGCTGGACTCTCAATCTCAAGTGTAATCTGGTCATATGTTGGAATAGGGTATACTTTGTATGGTATCACAGTAACACCTTCTTCATCACCTTCAGTAACTTTTATAGTTATGATCTTACTGTAAGTCTGAGAGCCATCTAAATCTTGCATGACAAGTCTATAATAGTATAGTCCAGCTGGCTTACTGTCAAGATCATCATACGAGTAATATAATTTTTCGGCACTATCACCAGCAGCTTCTACCTCTCCTATAGCTCTGAAGTCATCAGATCTATCAACACTTCTTTCTATTATGAATCTCCAAGTATTGACCTCTGCTTCTGTAGACCAGAAAAGTCTATTAAATTCTTCTCTGTGGATACGCTCACCCCAGAAGTCATTAAGTGTAAGAGATACAGTTTTTAAACTTATTCCGGCATCAAGATTTGTTATTACTTCACTTGCGCCTAAGTTAACAAGTACAGATAATCCAGTGTTGACATCGAAATCACTATCTATATCATCTCCAAACTGATTAGGCACGACAAGTGATTGGTCATCAGGGACTTCTATAGCGACAATGTATTTGCCCTCTGCAAGATTATCAAATAAATAAAACCCATTAGCATCAGTGACAGTAGTCGCGATTGTGTCCATATCAGATGTTAATAAATGTAAAGTAATATTGGGAAGACCACTGTCAAGCATATCATCTTGTCTCGCTGAGATGCCACTCAAAGCATCAAACCATACCCAGTTACCTATACTTCCACCTTCATAGACACCGCCATCAACATCTAAGTTAATTTCATCTCTACCTAAATTGACTACTCTCGTCGTTCCATTTCTGAAGACATTATCTATATCATTATCTATGTCATCAATGGCACCACCACCTGTATCACCCTGATGTGTATACTTAGAGAATATCATACCTTGCGGTATCATGAATTCTACAAAATAATCTCCAGAGCTTAATCCAGTAAATAAATATCTGCCTTCAAAATCAGTAACCATCGATTGTATAGGCGTTGTTATATTGCTTGCAGAATATAGATTGACAGTGATACCAGGCATGCCATTTTCTCCATCGTCTTGTATACCGTTTCCGTTAGTATCTATCCATAGTCTATCTCCAATCTGACTGGAGTTATCAATGGAAGTGTTACCACCATCTACATCTACAATAATTGTTACAGTATCATCTTCGCCTTCACCTGTAACATCTGGATCAGAATCTGGATCATTTTGATCTACACTTATAATAGATGCGCTATTACTGTAGTCTCCAGTAGATAATACTTCCACGGTAATAGTGAGTATCTCGGTAGAATTATTTTCTACTTGATCGATATACCACTTAGAAGTATTTACATTGTAAGTACCGGCAGTAGATTCATACGAGATGTATCTGAAACCTGATCTTATATCTTCATCTACGACTATATTAGTAGCATTTACACTGTTACTTTGATTCGTAACTGCTACTTGGAAATTAATAATATCACCAACTTTTGGTGAGAAATTATCAACACTTTTCTCTATACTTAGATCAACTAAGCAATCATCTTGGACGATAACCGTGACGACATCAGTGTCAGAACACGATCCTGAAGTTACTGTTACCGTATAGTCTGTTGTCACAGTAGGGTTAACTGAGATAGAAGCAGTAGTAGCTCCATTACTCCATGCGTATGTGCCGACTACTGAATTGTCTTGTATTGTAACTTCGTCTCCAGAACATGATACAATATCATTTCCTAAGTTAACTACTAAGTCATCTAAGACATTAACTGTTACTTCTTCTGATGTAGTACAATTACCGTATATCGCTACAAGACTATATGTTGTAGTCTGTATAGGAGAGACTAAGATTTCGCTGAGTTTCTCTCCAGTATTCCATTCTACATCGTCAAATAGTCCCGTTACTGATAATGGTACTTCTTCTCCTGCACATATACTCATATCGTTACCTAAGTCTATGTCTGTATCATCATAGAGTGAGAATACGATCTCATCCGTATCTACACAACCTGATGGTGTTGTCATCGTTACTCTATAACTGACGTTAGGCACTGCAGTTAATGATATGTTCTGTCCATTATCTCCATTACTCCAGTTGTATTCTGCATTAGTAGGTCCGTCAGCACTAAGGTTGACACTTCCACCTGCACACAATACATTATCGCCAACTATATTAACTTCAGAGTCGATGACTGTAAGCGTGATCTCATCTTCTGTAGAGCATGATCCAGAAGTTATCGTTACTGAATACGTTGTCGTTACATCTGGACTTACAAAAATATTCTTATTGCTCTCCCCAGTACTCCATAGGTATTCTCCAGAAATATTAGATCTTAATTCTATTCTCTGTCCAGCACATACTTCTCTATCAGGACCTAAGTCAAGATCTAAGTCTGTGACAATATTAACTGTTACCTCATCTTCAGCACTACATCCATTGTATGATGCAGAGACTGAGTAAGTCGTTGTAGTACTTGGCGTTACAGTTATAGACTGTGTAGTCTCCCCTGTGCTCCACTCTACATTATCGTAAGTGCCTTCTAATTCTATAGTCGTTAATCCACCAACACAACTTGTAATGTCTTCTCCTAAGTCTATATAGTTAGCCTCAAATGATCTTGCCATAACTTGATCACTAAACTGACAACCACTATCAGTAGTCACTGTGACTGTATATAAAGTATTGTCAGAAGGTGTAAATGTTGTAGATGCCCCAGTAGCTCCAGTGTTCCATGTGTATACTCCTGGTGATCCATCTGCGGTTAAAGTGATATTCTCACCTGGGCAGAATACAGTATCAGATACAATTTCTACAAAAGCCATGTTCTCTACAAATACAGTCACCTCATCTGTGTCAGTACAAGATCCTGATGTTACTGTAGCGGAATAAGATGTAGTCTGAGTAGGAGATACATTAATCGTAGGCGTTGTAGCTCCATTGTCCCATACATAATCACCAGCTACAGATGCTGATAATGTAACGTCTTGACCGCCGCATATTGTTATATCGTTACCTAATTTAAGGTCTAAGCTTGCAGAAACATTAACAGTTATAATATCACTTGTCTGACAATTTCCTTGGTATGCAATTACGCTATAACTAGTTGTCACATCAGGACTTACAGTTATCGACTGTGCAGAAGAACCATTACTCCACTCGATTCTATCAAAATTTCCGTTTAATTCAAGAGTTGCTTCTCCTCCCGTACATATATCTACATCAGGACCTAAGTTAACACTACCATCCTCGAATGAGGAAAATGTAACTTCATCTGTTGCTGTACACCCTGTAGATGTAGTTACAGTCACAGAATATGTTTCTTCTGATAAAGGTCTTAATGTTATGCTTTTTGTTGTTTCTCCAGTATTCCATAAGTACTCTCCCTGAGAACCTACAGCTTGTAATGTCACTTCTTCACCATTACAAATTGTTGTATTTCCAGAGATTGTAACATTAGCAAGATCTTCGACGATGACAGTTATATTGTCTGTTGCTGTACATGATCCTGATGTTACAGTTGCTGAATAAAGTGTCGTTTCTGCAGGAGATACTGTAAGTACGTCTCCAGAGAAACCGTTACTCCATGCGTAATTACCTCCGACATTAGTACTTATCTCTACTTCTTGTCCATTACAGATAACTATATCATTGCCTAAGTCTAAATCTATTTGTGATACAACGTTAACTGTGATCTCATCTACTATCTCGCAAGAACCCAGCTGAGCTGTTACAGTATAACTTGTCGTTGTAGTAGGGGAGACATTATTAGATCCTCCAATAGTCCCATCGTCCCATATTGCAGAATCGTATAATCCTGAAAGTTCTAAGCTTACATTCTCTCCAGTACATATCTGAAGATCCTCTCCTAAGCTAACTTGACTTTCGTCAAATGCTTGGAATGTAAATTCGTCTACAGCTTCACAACCTGAAGGTGAAGTTAGAGTCACAGAATATACGACATCTACAACTGGTGTTATTGTGATTTGCTCATTAGTGACACCAGTACTCCATCTATATTCTCCTCCAGTACCGGAAGCAACTAATGTTACCTCTTCTCCAGCACAGAAAATATCATTAGCTGATATTTCTACGTTTATTTCCTCTACGTTAATTGTGATCTCATCATCTGCATTACAATTACCTGATACTACAGAAGCTGAGTATGTTGTAGTTGAAGAAGGACTGACATCTATAGTAGAGCTTGTCTGTCCAGTATTCCAGCTGAATGCACCAGAGACGGTATCATCACCTAATGTAATTGTCTCTCCTGCACATATTGATATATCTGTACCTAAATTGAGATCTATAGAATTACCTACTTTTACAGTGATTTCATCTACGCTATTGCAATTCTCCTTAGTTACTGTAACACTATAAGTTTCTGTAGAAATAGGAGAAATATTAATAAAATTATCAGTAGAACCGTTACTCCATTCTATCTTGTCCCAGTCACCTGGAGCTTCTAATGATAGTGATTCTCCTATACATATGTCTTTGTCTGCTCCAAGATCCACTGCATCATCCGAAAATGAAAGAAGCGTGATCTCATCAGTATCTGTACAGCCATTAGCTGCTGTAACGGTAACAGAGTAGGTGTCTCCAGGTATTCCACTTACGTTAAGTGTTTTTCCAAAGTTACCATTGCTCCATTGATATATTCCTTCTGGACCATCTGTCGTAAGTGTAGTTATTGCTCCTGGGCAAATTAATGGATCTGTAGTTATATCCACATATGCTGCATTATCATCTACTATTATCGTTATCTCATCCGTCGCCTCACAATCACCTGAATAAACTGTAACTGTATAAGTTGTCGTTATAAATGGTGCAACAGTAATACTCGGTGTATTCATTCCATTGCTCCAATAGTATTGTCCAGCTACTTGGCTTTCTAGCACGACTAATTCACCCTTACAGATAGTCATGTCATCTCCCAGATCTACAACTAAGTCATCAGTGACATTAACCGTTATCTCATCGATACCGCTACATCCTTTGTAAGTCGTAGTCACGGAGTAACTCGTCGTCTGTGTAGGTTGTACATTCATGCTCTCGCTCGTCGATCCATCAGACCAGAGTATAGTCTCGTATAATCCATCTAATTCTATGTTGACCTCCTGGCCTTCACAGATATCTATGTCACCTCCTAAGTCTGCTCCATCGTATACATTAAATGTAATCTCGTCTTCCCATCTACAGTTACCATCAGAGGTGATAGTAACCTTATAAGTATCACCGTCATCTGGTGTTACTGTGATAGACTCTCCCATGTCTCCAGAACTCCAGTTGTATCTACCATCTGTACCTTGTGTCTCTATCGTTACTTCGGTAGCGCCACAGATTATAGAATCGGTAACGATCTCTACGAATGCTTCTGGATATATCTCCACAGTAGCAAAACTTATATCTGTACATCCATTGTCTGTAAGTGATACTTCATATATCGTCGTCTCCGTAGGGCTTACCCATATGAAGTCCATGGTGTCTCCTGTTGACCATTGGTATCCTACGCCTTCTACTGATCCAGTAGCTTGGAGGAATACTGTATCTCCTAAGCAAGCTCTTCTATCTCTACCTGTATCAACATCGGGTGCATCTCTAACGTCTACAGCTATCTGATCTTCTGCGCTACATCCATCTGAATCTGTTACAGTGAGGTATATGTCTCTAGGTGCATTAAGATTAATAGATATCTGATCTCCGAATCTTAATGTGTTACCATCATCCCATTGATATAGTGCATCCTCAGTTCCTAATGGTACTAATGTTAATTCTTGTCCTCTACATACAAATGTATCCTGACCTATGTCGACGAATACTTCCTTTACAATAACATCGATATCTCTACTTACCTCACAACCACCTAGGGTTGCAGTTACTGTATAACTTGTATTTTCTTCAGGCTGGACTATTATACTATTACCAGTCTCTTGTGTACTCCACGTAACTATCGCTTCTTCGAATGTGCTATTAGCATTCAGTGTAGCATCTTCTCCTATACATACAAGAAGTGATCTATCTGCTATTAATTCCATATTAACACAAGAAGCGGCTAGTGTATATACTTCAAATTCACTTGGAATAAGAGAAGATTTAGTTGAGATAGAACCAGTAGTTAGGGATGGTGTTGATCCATTGAAGTTAGCTTCATAATCGCCAGTATTCACCATTCTAAAATCTATCTCAGAAGGAATCGCCTCCCATTGTGTTCCATTCCATCCTACTATAGTTAATCTTTCGAGGTCATTATTAGTAATCTGATCTACGTTACTATCTGGATCCCAAGTTAATGTTATGATTGTAGGATCTGTCCCATTAATATCCCAATATTCCCACTCGCTTACTCTTGTTATTATATCTTCTCGCTGTACAGACGCAAATGGTCCAGTAGAAGGAAGAACAGGAAAGTCGCCACCTCTCAGATCAGACGTTATAGCAAGGGTAGGGTCTACGCCGTAATAGGCTGCTTCTACATAAGCGCCTCCAGATATAGCAGCTGGTCTAAACTTATCATTGTCACCAATAGGAAATAGAAATGGTGCATTACCGAAGTACCTCACATATCCATCTACAAACTTATAATCGTCGGCATTTTTCCATCCTGCACCTGCTGCATAATTATAATACCCTTTGGCTGGAATTCTCTCAGCTCCCATTATGCCTGGCTGGGTTTTTCTATTTCTTATGTCAAATTCGTTGATTGAAAATTCAGTCATATTCCCTTCAGAATGTATGAATGTATTTCCAAAAGTGTTTGAACTTTGGGCTGTACATAAGCCAGATAGGCCCAGAAACAAAACAAGGTATATACCTCGTATTAAATTGAAGTTGTGATCCATTATATTAAACTTAAAGTGCATTTCTCGAATATTTAAGTAGGCCAAAATAACTAAGTCGTAAGTTGAGGGTGAGTTCATGTATAGACATAGAAATATAGCCTACTATTAATCGACAGAGGCTTAAAAATTCTATAATCTCGTTCCTGTTAAACAGGTAATATATTCTCATCATCAAATTTTTTTGTATTGATTATAGATCATTACAACAATTAGTATCTCGGGTTATTTTTCGATTGTAAGTCCTCATTAAAAATCTGTTAGGATCTTATGAGAATCATTAATCTATTTAATAGATTAATTAAAGGGTGTGTATTAGGTAGGGTTGGACATCATATAGTTATCCAATGTTATGACAATAAATATGTCAATAACCCCTATGTGTATATTGTCAAACCTGTAATTATTAGATCATTTCTCTTAATATCATCGTATATGTCAAATTCCTTTCACAAAAACTGATTTTATTTTTAGGCTTAACTAGTATTTATTTCAATTGTTTTTTTTTAAAAGTATATTGGTTCTAAAAATCCATTAGTAAAATATGGTGCTATAATATTTTATTCTTTTAATACTACATTATTACATATTTCCTCACACTTACTATCATCTTCACTGATTACAAAACCCGGTGCTACTTACACTATTTTTAAAATTATGAGTAGCATCGTAACTACACATTAGTATAAATTTCCAAGCAGTCTCCACTAAGAGTCATCGTCTCTACAGACAATGTATTCTACTTACACTTCTAAGTTATTGCACCCTTATCGGTCCAAGAAAATAGGGTAGTATTGTCATAGTTGTCATAGTCGTTATCGTTGTCATCTCTTATTGCAAAGCAACATTTCATTGATCCTAATGAGAGTTTAGAAAATAAAGGTTTTTATCGTCTGCCACCTTCCTCTTCTTCTGTCTTTAAATCATTTTCTGGTGGAAGTACAAAATTTCGATTCGTTCTAGAAAAACCATTCATTAGTATTACAGCACAGCAATCGGGATCTTGCTCCATCTCTATTGTACACGTTGTAGTACAATTATTGGCGTCTGTTACTTCAACTGTATAAGTGCCAATATTTAATGCTGTTGCTGTTCGTGCTGTCTCGCCATTGCTCCAAGAATATGTATAAGGTGCAGTTCCTCCTGAAACATTGGCTATAGCTACGCCGTTGTCCTGACAATCACAGTCTACATACTTTACTCTGTCGGCAGTACATTGCAATAGTTCTGGTTCATGGACTGTAAACATTCCTGTTCCTTCACATCCATTGTCATCTGTGATTGTTACATTGTAGTTACCAGCAGCGAGGTTATTAAAGATTCCAGTTGTATTAGAGCCTTCACCTGATACGCTGTATGTATATGGCGCTTTTCCTGCGGTTCCTTGAATGGTTACTGAGCCATCGGATAATCCATTACATGATACATCTTGTGGGTTAGTAATACTGAATTCTGGATTGTCGTTTACCACCACTGTAGTTGTAACTGTGGACATACATCCTTCTGAATCAGTGGCCACAAGCTCATACATTGTTGTTGTACTTGGACTTACTGTTATATCTTTCGTGTTTTGACCTGAAGCCCACGAGTAATTGACGGTTCCTTGTCCACCTGTAGAATTACCTACAAGTGTAGTAGATTCTCCGCTGCATACAGAATTACAACAAGGCGTGATTCGGATATCATCCATAGCAAAACCACCATCAACTAAACCAGAAGGATTATTGAATGAGAAAAATAAAGTGTACCTTCTAGTCTGTGGAGCAGTAAATATCACACTTACATTTCTCCAATTTAAATTAAAGAAATCATTGGTAGAATTGAATGAGGTAGTTGAGAGTATTACTGTATTGCCATTGTCTAGATAATCAATCACTAAGTCACCAGTAATAGAGCCTGATGCCTGATACAAAGCACCATAAGTACTCAAGTCATAACACTCTCCCGCTGTCAAATCCATTTCAACTCTCATACAATATGCTTGCTGCGGAAACAGAATAAATTTGTCGCCTTCTGGATTATTAACTTGATCAGATGAATCGTTTAGCCAATACCCATCTGGACATGGACCTGCTGCAGTACAAGAATAATCAGTGATGTATCCTGGAACTATGGAAGAGCTACGAGGTAATCTTGCTGCAGGTATTCCATTGTAAGAATCTGAAAAAGATGTACCGCCTGAGTTTTCTAATCCTGGATTTGAGTTTAATACTGTACATGAGTTTTCTATCGTGGCTAAAATCTCGCAACAGCCTGATGACTGAGCATCATTTAACCAGTCGGTAGTAGATGGAATATGACATTCTGAATTTCCATTCCACAGTACAAGTCCACATTCATTTACCGCCGCCGCTGGACTATTATAATTAGAGCTTATAGGAGAATTATTTACATTAGGATTTGAGCTCGTACCTCCTTCATTTGCATCACTACAACCATCACCATCACTATCTAAATCGCAAAAATTGAATATACCATCTCCGTCTGTGTCTATCGGCGTACAAGTGGCAACTATACCATCAGGACAGCCATCACCATCATGATCATTCTGAGTATTATTAGAGTTATCTATAAGCATACAATTAGATAACTGAATATTAATGTCACCACTGCATTCTATAGCATCCGCTATGCCATCATTATCAGAATCAGAATCCAGATAATTAGGCACTCCATCACCATCGCAGTCAGGTCCAGAACATGTAGGTGTTGGACTTACTTGGAAAGTAAATGAGCCACCAGCTCCAGGACCTTGATCATAGTATCTGAATACTAATCTGTCTATACAATCATTAAACTTAAATGACAAGGCATGTTCTTCGACATTACCTGCACTCGGACCTGCTTGTACGTTGCAAGTACTTGTGGCAGTAGTAGTTCCATCCCATGCTATACATACGCCCTGTGATTCTATAAATACTGGCTTTGCTACACCAGATATAAATCCTTCTATATCAACTGCATCCGATCTGTCTATATCCACAAGACGTCCATTAAATCCGCATACGGGTTCTGTAAATGTGTACTCGACTTCCAAATATTCACTAGGATCGTCAGAATTTACACCTAATAAAAGTCCGGTATTTCCAGTGTCGTGATCATCTGAGAATATAAACTCATCCAAGGTAGCACCACCAAAGAAAGAAAGTGGGTCAGTAACTTGAATGATTGAAGTACCGATATTTATATTGGCACTATTGAAAGTATTCAAAGCATTTATACTGCCATTGTATTGATTAAGATCTATGACTTCACACTCAAATCCTTCATCTACATTCAGTATACCATCATTGTCAGAATCTTTGTCTTTATTGTCAGCTACACCATCATTGTCTTTGTCTGTTTCGCCTGCTTGTAATTCACAACAGGGTTCGTTTAGATTTCTAAATACCACATCATCCAAAACAATCCCACCTGCACCACTCTGTGTTATAAAAAAAGACTTAATAGGGTTAGAAGCGTCATAATTTAAAGTAGCACATACTTGTTGCCAGTTTAGATTATTAAACGAAGTACTGGCTGGTAGCGATGTCGTACTAATATTTGTAAAAGCATTTTGGAATTGGACTTCAACTGAAACGCTTGAACCATTTTGGGTGCCTGGGCCAGCTGGAGTATCGCCAGAAAAATCTTCACTCCACGATGCAGTTTCAAAACATAATTCATAAGAATCCCCATCTTTCCAATTAGAGCAAAGTAGTGATTCTATATTACACTGGTCTGGTCCATCCCCACAAAGTTGTGCACAATCACCTTGTCCTCTTACGAATGCAAAGTGAGTCCCTTCAGGATTGTTTACCTGATTAGAATTATCTTTTAATAACCAAAGTTGATTATCACTTGAAGTAGCTGATATCCATTCTGTAGCAAAATTATTACCTTGCCCAACAGTATTTGCGGGTAGACCTTCGAATGTGTAAGGGAAGGAAAAGCTTGATGGAAAATGCTCAAATCCTCCGTTTGACAAAAGGTTCTCACAACATTTTGGTGTTCCTTGAGAGACTAACTGATTGCTCATGCTAAATAGTAAGCAAAAAAGTAGTATTCTACTTAAAACCAAATGAGTGATTTTTACTAATAAGGGCCTTTCTATATCTTTAATTTTACTCATTACATTTTCTGTTCAATATGTGATTAGGCTTTGGGGCTTTTTTTAATTTCGATTGCACTTTATAAGGGTATAAGAAGTAAAGGATTTTATCATTTCGAGTACAAGTTCTTTTCTTTGTAAAAAGGATAATCAAGAATATTCTTAATAAATGTATACCCTTCATTTATCCACTTATGCCATGTACCATTTTTTGGTACGATGCTTTGAGAACCTACTCCCATCCATGCTGCTTTCACAACATGGTAAGGAGTAGGTAATTCAATAAATTTCATATATGTTATAATCATTTCAATTTCTTCTTTTACAATTTTACTTCTCACAGAAAAGTGTATTGATATAAGAACAATTACATTTTGGAACTTGTAGTACTTCGTAACTCATAACACCTTGAGCAGAGATACTATTCACTTGTATTGTAGAACTATCGTAATCTAATACGTGATAATCTAACTCGTTCTCAGAGAAAGTAGGTATTGTTCCTGCTCCAGGACTTGATATCACTGGTGATCCATATTGATCAATATACTCTTGGTGTAAGTCTAATGTCTTAACTCCAGGAGAAGATGCATCAATAGGTACTGAAGGAGGGTAGAAACAATCCTTCTCAGTTGTCGTCGTTGTCGTCGTACCATCTTCTGAAGTATAAGTGTATGTTCCATCTCCATTATCTACAAATGT
>Ga0209185_1000594_pt1 | contig 40304 bp, 27 predicted proteins | sample SidtaG_2_FD_187425 | JGI IMG/M metagenome (GOLD analysis project Ga0209185, IMG submission 187425) | Marine algal microbial communities from Sidmouth, United Kingdom - Sidmouth_Asex2 metaG (SPAdes) (version 2) | ecosystem: Host-associated > Algae > Red algae > Unclassified | place: Sidmouth... | reverse complement strand
CGCCCATCAACCACGTATAGTGCGTTCGCCCACCGCGAATGCTGTCCACCAGCGAATCGACAATTGGTTTGGGCGTGTCAAAGTCGGGGTCGCCAATCGTCAACAAGATCACATCTTCGCCCGCCGCCGCCATCTCCTTGGCCTTGACATGGACAAGCCACCCGCTCGATCCTTCACTGATGGTGCGCTGTACTCGTGCTGCGTATTGCATACTTGGAGGTTCCTTAGTCAATAAATATTTTACCTACATTTCGCTGATTCAACCCGTATGGCTCCCGCATCACTATAATCAAATCCATCAGGCCAAACCGTATCGTCCGTATACTTCGCCCCTGCTAGTTCTGCCTTTATTATTGTTAGCTCCGTACCTGTAAGGATGGCATTATGTAAGTCTGCATTGGTAAGATCAGCGTCCGTTAAGTCCATATTCGTTAGGTCTGCACAAGGTCCAATGGCTTTAGAGTGTTGATAATCGAAATCTTTAGGCCACAGTGTGTCAAGATCATATCTAGCAAAGGTCAAAGTAACTCCATTTAACTCAGCGTCCTGAAGCTCAGCATTGCGGAGATCTGCGTAGCTAAAATCTATTCTCCATAATTTTGCACACCGCAGTTTTGCATCCCATAATGTTGCATGCCTGAGTTCAGCTTCGATCAAGTTAACGTTATCTAGAGTGGCTCTATCCAATGTAGCTTCATTGAGGACAGCTTTGGATAGGTTGGTTCCACTCAATTCAATACGCTCAAGATTGGCACCGGCCAAATTTACATTACGCAAATCAATATCTACAGAATCTGCTTTGCAATTCGCCCTATCTGTATAATGCCACTGTACTCTATTTTCAGGATCAAGAATCCGCACAAACGCAACAACTGCCTCGGCTCGTACTCTAACACTCAACAAAAATGCACAGTCATCTATATTTGGTTTGCTACAATCTCGTCTGCCATAGATGGTTTCGAGTAGTTCAGCACGTTGAGTATTAAAATATATTTGTTGTTGTTGTTGATACTGCCGTTCAGATTGCTCCCTAATCGTCTGATTTTCCTCTGCTGAACTAGTAGCCTGAGCCTGTATTTGTCTAACAGTATCAGTAGATCCAGCTGCTATTTGTTGTTGGATTGCTTCTACATTATCTGTTGAGGTCTTGAGCTGAATCCGATTCTGTTCTATCAACAGAAAGATAGCAATTAGACTAACTGCTATAGCAGCAAACTCGATGGCAATTCGAAGTCCGTCGGCTGTCATCCCAGGTGATTTTGGTGGTCTATAGTGTGCACTTTCGTTATCTTCAGTTGGCATCGTTCACGCTACATCCCACCCAACCCCGGAAAGCCACCTTCCGGCATCTCCGGCATCTGGATATCCGTCACCGTGCCATCGTAATCGATCACAATGCGGAAGCCGAGCATGCCCAACCACTGTCGCGCCTGTTCAGGGATCGGCTGCCCCACGTTATCTTCCATGTTATTGATCGTCGATTCGATCGCAGCCTTGGTAAAGATATCATCCTTATCCATCATCTGCATCATCTGGCTCACCGCCTCGCCTCGATGCTCCTCGACCTCACCGCTCATAAAACGCAGCACCTGTCGATCCACTTCCTCCGCATCGATGTGGCGCACAAAGCCATCATCATCTACCACGTAACAGGCTCTCTCACCTACGTATTTTACTTTGGCTGCTTCGCCATTTTCGTCCACAACTAAGCCACCAAACATTGCTGAATTTGCCATATTTCTTGTTCCTATTTTAATAATATTCTTATTTCTGCCCAAAATCGCTTCGGCTTCGACCATTGCCCTTTGCTCCGCTTCAGGCAAGCTCAGCCTACGCTATCGACGTACTCGGTCATCTTGTCGCCTTTTGTCATCCGGTCAGCTTTTAACTCAGCCTCTCCGCCAACCCCGTAAAGCGATCCGACACCTTATTATTCTGCACCGCGATCGCGATAGCCTTGGGCTGCCCCACCAGCACAACCAGCCGCTTAGCCCGCGTCACGCCCGTGTAGAGCAGATTGCGTTGCAGCATCATATAATGGGTCGTCATCACCGGGATCACCACCGCGGGGTACTCGCTGCCCTGACTTTTATGCACGCTCACCGCAAACGAATGGACCACCTCATCCAGCTCCAAAAAGTCATATTGCACCAGTCGCCCCTCAAAATCGATCAGCAGCTTTTGCGCCTCTAATTGCACCTCGGCAATCGTGCCCATGTCGCCATTGTAGACCTCTTTATCATAATTGTTGCGGATCTGCATCACGCGGTCGCCCAGTCGATAGGCCCGATTGCCCAACAGCCGCTGCGGCTTGCTCGGCGCGGCGGGATTCAACGCCTCTTGCAGCGCCTCGTTCAGCGCGCCCACCCCCACCACACCACGATGCATGGGACAAAGCACCTGAATATCACCACTCGGAATAGCAAAACGTCGCGGAATGCGCTCCTGCACTAACTCTACGCACAACTGCGCCGCCCGTTGCGGATCCTCGGTTTTGAAGACAAAAAAGTCAGTCGCGTTCTCGTTGTCGATAGTGGGCGACAAGCCTTGGTTAATGCGATGAGCGTTCGCGACAATAAAGCTACCGGCCTCCTGGCGAAAAATCGTCTGCAATCGCACCACCCGCGCATACGTCCCCAAACTTAAATTCACGTCAAACGGGTTGGCCCTAAAGGCTCCCTGTACGCCTTCGCCATCCCCCTGTTCCGTGACGTCGGCCACATCTCCTACTCTTACACTTTCTCCTACTCTTTCTCCCGCCTTACCCCCCACATCCACATCATCATCCGCCACAACCCCAGATGTTCCGTCAAGCCCTTCGCCTTTGCCTTTGCCTTGCCCTTCTATCGCCCGAATAATATCCTTCAGCACATTGCCCGCGCCCACACTCGGCAGCTGATCCACATCGCCCACAAACAGAACGTGCATCCCCGACGGCACCGCTTTCAATAGATGGTTCGTCATCACCAAATCGAGCATCGACGCCTCATCCACAATTAGCAGATCGCCCTTGAGCGGCGACTCTTCGTTGCGCTTAAACGAGATCCCCGGTGACCCGGGCGAGGGGGGGCTAAACTCCAGCAGCCGGTGGATCGTCCGCGCTTCTTCGCCCGTGGTTTCGGCCAGCCGCTTGGCCGCGCGCCCAGTGGGTGCTGCCAGTTGCACGGTCCCCTTACCGCGACGGCACAGATCCATAATCGTGCGCACGGTGGTCGTCTTGCCCGTGCCGGGGCCGCCGGTCAACACAGTGACGCGGTGAGTCAACGCGATGCGCACTGCGTCTTGCTGCTGCGGGGCCAAGTGCAGCCCACCTTCGCGCGCCAGCACCTCGAACGCCCCCGCCCAGTTAAAGCCCGCTTTGAAGCACAGTTGCAGCGCGCTTTGGCCTTCGTAGCAGATGCGCTTAAGCCGATTGGCAACGCCCATTTCGCCATAGTAAAAGGGCGTGAGATAGACCGGCTTTGGCTCGGCGAGCAGCGCTTTCACCTGATCCTGCGTTGCCGCCGCGTAAATGCCGCCGGGTTCGGCCAAAAGTTGGGGTGTACCATGTTGATCCACCACCCGCGATGGATCCTGCGTAGCAGCCGCTGCGTTGAGGAATGATGCCTCGCCCGCGCCGGGTGCGTCGGCCACTTTTACCGCATCATCGCCCCACAAATGGATAATACCAATGCCAGCCTGCTGCGGCGTAACGGCGAGCAGTTCGGCTGTTTTTTGGGCAAGCTCGGTGCTGGGCAAGTAGACGTGACCCTCTTCGATGGACTGGTTGAGCGCATAATCCACGCCCGCTGCAATCCGCTGCGGCGCATCGGGCGGGATCCCCATGGATTTGGCGATTTTGTCGGCAGTGAGAAAACCGATGCCGTAGATGTCGCGCGCCAGGCGATAGGGGTCCTGCTTGACGATGCCAATAGCATTATCGCCATAGGTCTTGTAAATTTTGGTGGCAAGGCTTGTGCTGACACCATGGCCCTGCAAAAAGATCATCACATCTTTAATTGCGCGCTGTTCGGCCCATGCGTGGATGATCATGTTGATGCGTTTTTTGCCCACACCCGGCACCTCGTGTAGCCGCTGCGGATCGTTTTCGATCACCTCCAACGTTTCGAGCTGAAAGTGTTTGACAATGCGCTTGGCGGTGACGGAACCGACGCCTTTGATCAAGCCGCTGCCCAAATATTTTTCGATGCCTGCAATCGTCGCGGGCAGCACGGTGCGCATATTTTCGACGTTGAACTGTTTGCCATATTCCGCGTGGACAGTCCAGCGCCCAGTCAGTTCGACGCTTTCGCCAACGTTGATGCCAGCCATGTTGCCGATGATGGCGATTTCGCCCGCGGTGCCAAAACGACTGCTGCCACTTGAACTGTTGCCTGCGCTGTCGCTGCGGCGTTCGGGCAGTAGTTTGGCAACGGTGTAGCCATTCTCTTCGTTATAGAAGGTGATCCGCTCGACGACGCCGCGTAATTTCTTTGCGTTATTCGCAGCGTGCGGATCCTGTCGCGTATTCAATTGGGAACTGTTTTGTGGTCGGGATTGGTGCATGGCAAAAGCGTATCAGATAGATGGAACAGAAGCAAGTCTCATTTCGTTATTACGTATGCAATATGGACATTGCATGACATTATATAAAGACACATGTTCTATATTTTGTGCTTTTAGCGTTTCCGTGGTAAAGTATCTGATGTGCTAGAAATAGCATGGGAAAAAGAAAGAAAATGGAGTGCTCGATTATGCGCCCGGTACAGCGGTAATCAGGCATTACAGCCTAGCTACTATGTAAATGCAAGTTGAATATAATTTAGTACTTATTCTTCATGGTTTTATAAGCCATCATCTCCTCTTGAAATTTGCATACGTTAGGTGTTTCAAGCCTACATTTCAGCCAACGTGATTTCAGTCCAAGTGCTTCTTTCTTAAGCTATAGTTTATCTGCTTTGGGTTTTATAGTTTTAAGAGAAAAGCCAAGCGTTATAATTTGTTCCCCTCAGGTGCGTTAAATCTGTGCGGGCAAATGAGACATGATGATGGGATGTACTGCGGACTATCAACGTTTAGAGCAATTATCCTCCCAATAATTGTTTTAAACATATACCTCTAACAAAGTTAGGAGTACCCACATGAGTATTACCAAGGCAAAAAAAGCCGAACTGATCGAGAAGTATGGAGTTAATGGCAGCGATACTGGATCGCCAGAAGTACAGGTTGCGCTGTTAACCACTAGAATCAATGCGTTGATTGATCATCTAAACACGCATAAACACGATGAGGGTTCACGACGCGGCCTGTTGAAGTTAGTAGGGCAGCGCAGGCGTCACCTCGCATACTTACAGCGCAAGGATAGATCACGCTATCAAGACTTAATTAAAAGTTTAGGTCTTCGTAAGTAAGTTAGTCCGTCTACCTCCTATCACCACATTTCAATACTGTTTGTATTCAATACTGTATATAAATGGGTGCGTACATAGGTAAGAAACAGACGACAAACAGATAACAATGCAGATAAAAAAGAGCAGACAAAAAGAAATCTTTTTGTCTGCTCTTTTTTATCTATTTATAAGTTATAAGTGCTCGTTCGGCAGACAAGCATTTATGGTATATAATCTAGTTAATATTATTTGGGAATTCAACTAATTCACCGCTTTATAGATTCGTATCCGCAAGGTCGGCATTGGAGAGTGCCACGAAGGCGAAGGGCAGCAAAGTAAGTAAGTAAGTAAGTAAGTAATGAACAGTCAAAAGTAAACAGTTGGTAGTCTTGATGCAGAAGTAGTGTTCACTACTTACTATTTTTTTTACCTTCTTTTCTGTTTTCGTGTCAGTCTCCAGTTCCGTACTTTGAATCCGAATTATACAAGTTGTTTGACTGGTTGCGCGCCCAAATAATATTACCCTAAACAATGATAGGAAGAAGTATTGATATTCATCTTATCGATCATGACGATACAAACTGATATCGTTAAATTTGAGTCGTTTTCAATTTGGTGAAGAAGGCAGAGACTAACGCCAAATTCAGCTCGAGATTGCCACAGTAGGGAATGCTCTTTCCGTGGCTTTTGGATCGTTTGTAAGCGACGAATTTTACTTTAAGGAGTAATACATATATGCCTTTATTTGAAGGTGCGCAAAGTTTCACCACCGAATTTGGTGGGCGCGAACTGAGCATAGAAACAGGTGTTTTGGCCCAGCAGGCTGGTGGTGCCGTAACCGTCCAATATGGTGACAGTGTATTGTTCACTACCGCGACGATGAGTAAAGATGTGCGACCGGGGATGAGCTTCTTCCCGATGACGATTGAGTTTGAGGAGAAGATGTACGCTGCGGGTCGCATCCCGGGTAGCTTCTTCCGCCGTGAAGGTCGAGCCGGTGAAAAAGCCATTCTTATGGCCCGCTTAGTCGATCGACCGCTGCGTCCGCTTTTCCCGAAGGGCTTTCGCAACGAAGTTCAGGTAATTGTCCACACCCTTAGCTCTGATGGCGAGAATCTGTTTGATCCAATGGCGATTATTTCCGCTTCAGCCGCAGTCACCATTAGCGACATTCCGTGGGCTGGCCCAGTTGGTGCGGCCTGTATCGGTTACGTCGATGGCGAATTAGTCGTCAACCCAACCGCATCGCAGATGGTCAATAGCACGCTCAATCTTTGCGCAGCCGGTACAGTCGACAATATTTTGATGGTAGAAGCAGGCGCAAATGAAGTGCCCGAAGATATCATGCTCGAAGCGCTGGATCTGGCTCATAAATCTATGCAGCCATCTATCGAGCTAATCAACGAACTGCGCTCAGCCGTAGGTAAAGAGAAGCATACTGGCTTTCAGCTCTTTCTCCCCTCAGACGAAACCGTTGCCGAGGTTAAAGAACTTGCCTCTGCTGGCGTTGTCGAAGCCTTTAATAGCGCTGAGAACAAATCAGCCCGCAACGCCGCACTAGATGAGTTGAAGAGCAGCGTCAAGGAAAAATTTGCCGAGCGCATCGAAGCGGGCGAAGAGGAATCTTCATACGTCAGCGACGCGTTTAGCTCGGTTGTTAAAGAGGTTGTGCGCAGCCGTATTTTGGATACTGGCACACGCCCAGATGGTCGCGAAACAAGTGAGATCCGCGCGATTAGCTCTCAGGTGGGCAACCTGCCGCGGGCGCACGGCACTGGGTTCTTTATGCGTGGCGAAACACACGTTTTGTCGGTTGCAACGCTTGGCACCATCGGCGACGCACAGCGCATGGATTCGCTTCAGGGCGATGAGTCTAAGAAGTACATGCATCACTACAACTTCCCCCCGTACAGCACGGGCGAAGCTTACCCAATTCGTGGACCAAAACGTCGCGAGATCGGTCACGGTGCGCTAGCTGAGCGAGCGTTAATCCCCGTTATTCCAGAAGATTTCCCGTATACAATTCGTATTGTTTCTGAAGCTGTGAGCAGCAACGGCTCGACCAGCATGGGATCCGTCTGTGGCAGTACGCTGGCGCTAATGGATGCGGGTGTGCCAATCGAAGCGCCTGTTTCTGGCATTGCCATGGGGTTGATTCAAGATCAGGAGAGCGGCGATTATAAGATCCTAAGCGACATTCAGGGCATGGAAGATGCGCTGGGCGATATGGACTTCAAGGTTGCTGGCACCGAACACGGTGTTACGGCTCTTCAGATGGATATGAAGATCAAGGGGCTAGACTTTGCGATTTTGCGTTTAGCGTTAGCGCAAGCGCGTGAAGGCCGCATGCATATTATGAACGAGATGCTCAAGCCGTTGCCCGAGGCGCGAGCCGAACTCAGCCCATTTGCCCCACGCATCCTAACCACACGCATCGATCCAGAGCAGATCGGCAAGGTGATTGGGCCAGGCGGCAAGACGATCCGTGCGCTGCAAGACGAGTATAGCGTTAAGGTCGACATTGAGGAAGATGGCACTGTCTTCGTGGCTGGTTCGGATGGTGCAAAGGCCGAAGCAGCGCTCCAGCAGATCAACATGATGTGCGAGGAAGTAGGCGTTGGCAAGATCTACACAGGTACCGTTGTACGCGTTGAGCCATACGGTGCGTTTGTCAACATTCTGCCCGGCACAGATGGACTTGTTCATATTAGCCAGCTTGACAGCCAACGGGTTGAAAAAGTGGAAGATGTGGCCAATCTTGGAGACGAGATCACTGTGATGGCGATTGACGTTGATGGCGGCGGCAAAGTCCGCTTGAGTCGACAGGCTGTGCTCGAAGGCTGGAGCGCAGAAGAGGCCCGCGAGAAGGATCGTGGCGGTAGTCGTGGTGGCGGTGGCAATCGTGGCGGCGGCGATCGACGTGGCGGTGGTGACCGACGTGGCGGCGGCGGAGATCGTCGCGGTGGTGGAGATCGACGCGACCGACGATAGGTAGCTGAGGCGCTTCACTCTTATTGAAAGTAAAAGAGGTAGATGGATAGGTGAACAATTGTTCACCTATCCATCTACCTCTTTTTTGTTGCCGGAATAAGCTGCTCGATGGTGGTGTGTCGGTTATCGACCGACACACCACCATCAAATCACATTACTACTCGTTGATCAGCGGCAGATAGATCCATCCGTTAAACAGATCCACCGGCTCACTCGTCTCTTCTAGCGCGGCTGGTTTAATAATCGTATGTATTGTTTCATTGCTTGGCTGTTGCGGCGTTTGATCACTATCTCCAAAAGCAATGTTGCGGATCGTTTCCACCATTGGCACGTCGTTGACGCGTACCGTAAAGCTCACGGTGCTGCCTTGCCCGATTCCGAGCGTTGGTATGGTCCAAACGAACGGATCCGGGCTGCTGGCTGGTGTTGCGCTACCCTCGGTGTAGGTTGTCCCGACCGGAATGGTGTCGGTGATCACAACGTTGGTTAATGTAACAACGCCACTGTTCGTCAGCGTGACCTGATAGGTGATCTCGTCGCCCAAGTTGACCAATGTTTCTTCTGTCGGGTCGGCTGATTTTACGATGACAAATTGCGCACGCCCAACAGGCGTTTTGGTCGAGTCATTTACCTCTGGCGTATCTGGATCATCGGTTGGTACGGTGTCTGTGATAGTCGTCGAATTGATGATGCCTTGGTTCGCGACTTGGGTAATGCCAGCCGACAGCGGGTTGTTGATCGTCACTTGGAACGAAATGGTGACCATGCCATCGATAGCGACCGTTCCGGTGTCGACGCTTACGCGCGTGTCGCCTGCATTGTTCCCCTCCGTCACCACGCCTCGATTTGTCTGCACTGACCCCACAACGAGCGTTGTATTCGCGTCGGGCGTGTCGGTGAGTATTACACCGATAGCAGCGGCGGTCCCACTATTCATCAAGACGATCCGATAGCTGAGCATATCGCCGGAGCCAGCAATGCCATCACCGTTGGCGTCGATTAGCAGCCTGTCGCGCTTGGTTGCCTGCAACAACGGCCACCCTACTTGGTCTGCCGGTGGTGCCAATGGCGTGATCGTGGGGTCGTCTATCACAAGCGTATCCGGATCGTCAGTTGGCGTGTCGATAATGTTATCACCCGAAACAGTGCCTTGATTAGCCACCTGTGTAATGCTGGGCGAGATCAGGTTTTGTATCGTCACGCGGAAGCTGATGTTGACGCTGGCACCGCTGGCAATTTCGCCGATAGCAACGCCGACGCTCGTATCGGTTGGATTGTTGCCTGTTGTGATCGTGCCTTGATCGGTACGCACGCTGCCAACCATCAAAATTGTATTTGTATCTGGCGTATCGCTAAAGAGAATGTTAGTCGCTGCGGTATTGCCGTTGTTAAAGATCGTGAGTTCATAGACAATTGTATCGCCCGCTCCCACAAATCCGTCGTCGTTATTGTCGATAATCAGGCTGTCCCGCTTGAAGGCGTCTACAAGTGGTGTCGCCACCACGGGTGTGATAGTTGGGTCGTCATTCACGGGCGACGCAGGATCATCGGTTGGCACGGTTGGCTGATCGGTGCTGCTGACGATGCCTTGATTCTCTACCTGCGTGATGCCGGGCGGCAACGGCTGATCGATGGCAACTGTAAAGTCAACTGTGACCGTTTCGCCCACCGGAATCTGCCCGATATCGACCTGCACCGCGCTGTCCTCTGTGGTATTGCCCAACACGATTGTGCCTTGGCTCACTGCAACCGAACCACCAAGCAATGTCGTATAAAGGCCCGGCGTATCGTCAAAAATAACGTCCGTGGCGACTGCATTCCCATTGTTGACAATCGTAATCGAATATCTAAGTTGATCGCCCGGGCCGATGTCTCCGCTATTATCTTCGTCACTCAACAAGACGCTTGTTTTGAAGGCATCTAAAAGCGGTGCCGCAACAATCGGCGTAAGCGTTGGGTCATCTGGTTCCACTGTGTCTGGATCGTCCGTTGGCGTAATCGGCTGCTCGCTGCTGCTGACGAAGCCCTGATTGGCGACTTGCGTAACGCCTTCGGGCAGCGGACTGTTGATGAGCACACGGAAACTAATGTTAGCCGCGGCACCGCTGGCTAGCTCGCCAATGGTGACGGCGACACTGGTATCTTCTGGATTGTTGCCTGCGGTAACGGTTCCTTGATCAGCGCGCACGCTGCCAATAACCAACGTACTATTTTGGTCTGGAATATCGGTAAAGGCGACGTCGGTTGCAGCCGTGTTTCCAGCGTTCAGAATCGTAATATCGTAGACTAACGTATCGCCCGGACTGGTGACGCCATCGCCATCTGCATCGATGATCAGATTATCGCGTTTGAAGGTCTCGATTATCGGCGTTGCGCTGACAGGCGTCAAAGTTGGGTCATCGCTAATCGGCGTGTCTGGATCGTCCGTTGGAACGGTTGGTAATTCGGTGCTGCTGACAAAGCCTTGATTCGCCACTTCATTTACATTCGGCGGGATCGGACTATCAATATCCACGCGGAAGCGGATCGTCACGCTGCTGCGTGCGGCCAACGTCCCGATGTTGACGCGCACAGCGGCATCACCCGAACCGTTGCCCAATTCGACTGTGCCCAAATCGCTTTCAACGGTGCCAGTGACCAACGTTGTGTACAAGCCCGGGGTATCATCAAATATAACGCCCGTTGCGGCGGTATTGCCTTGGTTGGCAATTATGATCTCATATTCGAGCCGATCACCTGGGTTGATTATGCCGTTGCCGTCTTGGTCGATAGCAACAGTGTCGCTTTTGAAAGATGTGAGCAACGGTGCTGCGACTACGGGCGTAACCGTTGGATCGTCTGGTTCCACTGTGTCTGGATCGTCGGTTGGCGTAATCGGCTGCTCGCTGCTGCTGACAAAGCCTTGATTGGCGACTTGCGTGACGCCTTCGGGGAATGGTGCGTTGATCGTCGCATCGAACGTAACGGTAACGCTACCGCTGCCCTGAATCGTGCCAATGTCGATCCGTACAGTGGTATCGTCTATGTTATTCCCTGCGATGATTGTGCCCTGCGTGGTGCTGACGGAACCAACAACAAGCATTGTATTGGTGTCGGGGGTATCGTTAAAGAACAGATTTGTGGCTGGGGCGACCCCATTGTTTTTGATCACAATTTCGTATTTCAGCGTGTCGCCTGGGTCAGTGATTCCATCGACGTTAACATCAATCGAGATGCTGTCGCGCTTGGTCGCAACCAAGTTTGCCTGCGCACAGGCCAGCGTCGAATCTGTATTGTCGCCGATTGCATAAGCCCACGTATCAATGCCGCGCTGGTTGCCAAAGCCGCGGGGATCACCACCTGGAATAACCGACCAAACATGGGCACCGCTTTGACTGTTCTCACCGCCAAGTGCTTGCGCACCGCCGATGGCGACATCGTTATAATAAAGCGTAAAGTCTCCGGGGTTTTGTCCGTTCAGACGCTCTATAATAATTCCATTCGGGTTTCTTTCCGCATCATAAAGGGGGAAGTGAAGTTCACCTGCGGTGCCGCGCGCCAGCACTTCGGAACAGGTATTTGCATCTACTGGGTTTCCCTCTCGGTTAAGGCCATCCCAAAGCGCGCTGTTTGGTCCTGCCGCAGACTCGCCAGCGAGTACGACATCATTTTCAAAGTCGAAAATACTGTCATTGCTGGTGTCCACAAAGAGTTGATAACGTCCAGCTGAATTGGAGTCAAAGGTGAAGGTACCGCCAGATCCTGTCGCTGCCGGTGTAAAAACTAGATCGCTAACCGCGATGGGGGGCACGGGCTGCTGCAAAAGCCAAGTAACGGTTGAAGGCCGCGTGGCCGTCAGCGGCAGATCTGGATTTGGAATATTGAAAAATGTCTTATACGTCACCTCTGTACCGACATCTGGATCATCGGGTGCGTTTATTTCAAACTCGGGTGGTAACAAGTTATTCACCTCGCCGCCCGAGAGGGCAACCGAACTGTAGCTCGATTCATCGGTGGCGGTAAGTTGGAAGCCCTTTTTGTTAGAAAAGAGGATAAACGTTGTTGGCTGAACGCCATTCAGATTCCAGCGATATTGGTAGCCGTCTTGCGTTAACACATAAAGCTCAGAGTTAAGTGGTCGCTCTAATTGTGCCATGGTTAAAGGCAGATAGCTTGCATAGGCACGCCCTTTTTTCTCTAACCCATCTACACCCGCAACGGTTATGTCCCAAGCGGCAATGGCAGAGACATCCGCGGGCTGCACCCAAGCCGATTCGGCGGCTCTAGCAGATGGATCCCCGCCACCGACTAATGGCGATGTAAAGGTGACAAGCCAAATGCCCATCTGTCCAGCGCCTACGGAAAGCGTACAGGGTGTGTACCCCGCTGCGGCAAATGGGGCCGCGCCAGCTACCTCTTGCGCACGGTTTTGGATCAAGCCCGTGCCCGCGCCTTGATCGCTACATTGGCCGGTGGATCCGTCGGGCGCTGTCCAGCGGATGTCCCCCGCGCCGATTCCAGTAGCGCTGCTGCCGAGGTAGAGAGTCTCGCCCTCGTTGACGTACACTTTGATGACATTGTCGCGCAAAATTCCAGCCGTGGTGGTTCCATCACCCGCATACTGGAGCCACGGTCGAAAGCCGCCATTTTCGGTCAAGTTACGGCTGCCTTCAGCCTGTATGCTTTGCACGGTCAGCAAGCTAAAGGAAAGAGTTAATAGTGCAATGATAGATAGTTGAGTGACTCGATAAGCGTATCTCATTTCAAGCTCCATTTTTTTCATACTCAGTAGACCATAATGGACAACGACGGGAGCCACAAACATTTTGCGGTCTACTGATCATCGAGGATTAAGAATATACTGTACATTTTATTTTTGAATGACCTAATCGGAAGATATCACAGTAAAGAGAAAGACACACCGACTCGATGTGCCTTTCTCTTTGTTGCTAGATTAATTGTAACAGTTTACCTGCGGAGTGAGAACCTACGGAATAGTTATTAAATATCAAATATTGTAGTACAGTCCCCAGAGAACTAGAGAGGATAAACTGTTACGATTAGTTTATCTCTGGCAGTGCAGCAATATCAACGGTGGTTGTTACTGCGCTTGTTGCTACCCACCCTTCGGAGCCATCTGCCAAGCTAATTTTCAGCCATTCACCATCCGCAGATCGGCCAAGCAACTGGATTACATCGCCCTCACCCACAGTTGTGATTGTGGTCGAGTCCTCGGCTGGGCCTTCATGAATTGCTGTGTCTGCCGCATTGGCTGTGCCTTCTGTTTCTGGTGCAGTCACAGATGCTTCTTCGTCAGGTTCTCCAGTCGGTTCAACCGCAGCATCTGTCGTTGGCTCGGTTTCTGCCTCATCTGTGGCTACCGGCTCTGTAGTGGCTTCAGCTTCTGTAGTGGCCTCAGCTTCTGCTGTGGCTTCAGCTTCTGTAGTGACTTCAACTTCTACAGGAACGACTACTTCTGCCTCTTCCGTTGCTTCGGGTACGGCAGTAGCTTCTGTTGCGGCATCTGTCGTAGCTGTCGCTTCTGCCGCTGTTGCTTCTGGCGTTGCAGTTTCAACCACTGCTTCAGGTGTTGCAGTTGGTACTATGGGTGTGTTTGTCGCGTCGCCATTACGAACGGTAATGGTAACTTCTTGTGCTTTTTCACCAGTATCATTGCGTGCAACCAATCGGTAGATAGTTGTTTTCTCTGGTGAAACAATTTTTGTATTCGGTGCCGTAACGCCCTCTTCTTTATCGCCCACAATCAAGAAGGCACCATTGAATGCACCGCCCAAATCCCAACTAAGTACGGCCTGTTCGCCAGCGTTGATCTCATATCGATCTGCACGGAAGAAGTAGATCGATGGAATCACATTTGGCGCAACTGGTGGCGTAGATATCGAATTAGCTGGCTGTACAAAGACAGTCAAGCGCCGCAATGTTGTACCACCTGCATTTTGTGCGGTCAGTTCGTATGTTGTCGTTTTCACCGGTTTAACAATGGACGTACCGGTTGATGGAATTGATGTCTTGTTCCCATCTACGGTTAATGACGCACCATCAAATGCACTATCGATGCTCCAGCTTAGGATAGCTTCTCGCCCTTCTTGAATAAAGTATTTGCTGGCTGTAAAGTAGCGTACGGCTGGGTTGCCTGCAACGTTCAGTTCATAGTAAATCGGTTGACCGAAAAAGTTTCCGTCTGCGTCTGTTGTGCGCCATTGGCCTTGAAATCGACCACCTTCATCTGGTGTTGTCAACGCAACTTCAACATCAAGCTCTGCACCCGGTGCTACGTTTGCTGGCATCGAAACCAAATTGGCTCCACCAAGTTGAGAACCACCCGCAAATTGAATGCTGTACCCGTTGTTCCACGCACAGGTACCAATGTTTCTGATCCGCCAAACTTTCTGTAACGTTTCAGATTGTTTCACCTGAACGCCATCAGGAAGCGTTACGTCGCTGACAAAGGCCGCATTATTAACACATGCCGCATCTGCAACGGGTTGCGCAGCATCGGTGTTATCAGCGTCATCAGTATCTGTCGCATCGTCAGCATCTGTCGCATCAGCGTCAGCATCGTTAACTTCTGTCGCTACAGCTTCCGCGGACTCGATTGTTGTAGCTGGCTCTTCGTCAGAATCTACGGCACCTTCTTCGTTGGTTGCAGTTTTGGCAATCTCGGCCACGACGGTTGATTCACCCGTTGCGTTGGCTTCCATCAAGTCGTTGATCGACCGATTTTGTCGCATTAAAATCGTGCCCAGAACAATTAATAAAATTGCTACAACAGCAACGATTGATATGTTGCGCACTCGGTTATCCACATTCATTCTTATTTGTGCTCCTAGATATATCTCAATAGATATATTAATTTGTATTGGATTTGGGAAAAAGTCCAGATCGGCGAAATAGCCAACTGTTATCAGTATAACAGCCCTCTGTACAGTTCATGTGGTAAGAAGCATCCTAACCATGTACGAAGTCTTCTCTTTTTGTACAGCACGCGTACAGCGAAAATTGAGTGATTAGTTCATTTGATGGATCCCTGACTGCTTAGGGATGACACGCTCGAATTATGTTGGAGCAGTCTTAAAATATTCGTCCCTCAAACTGAAACGCGTTCTTTGAAACGAGTGCGTCGTCAAGGTTTACGTAGATAATGTTATAATAGATAGACTACATGAACTTTGGGCCTGTACTATAAAGTATGTAAATGACTTTGTCTGGTTAAATACTCTAACACCATTTACACACAATCGGGACAGTCTCTGAATTTTGGCTGTCTTTTTAAGTCAGCATTTTACATTATGCTCAGCAGAAACATGCTGCGGCGAAGTATAGTTGGGACGAGGTATTAGATGTTGAACGAAGGCTTATGGCAGAGCACGCGCGCTTTTTTTGAAAATATTATGCCAATTCTGGAGCGCCCCGCAATTCAGCGCCAGATTTTGGCTATTTGCATCATCATGGCCGTGGCCTTTTTTCTATCGCGCATGTTGAACCACATTTTGCGCCAAAGATTTGCACGCTTCTCCAAAGGAGTAGACGAACCAGCGGTCCAATGGCGCGCATCAATATTGCGTCTACCAAACGCACTCAAGCAAACCTACTTTCCCCTTACGGGCATCCTCTTTGGCGCACTGGTCATTCGGTTTTTCAACGAGCAAAATTGGTTGGCGGGTCTTCTTGAGCAAATACAAGTTTTCTTTGGCCTACTCTTTGTCTATCGTGCTATTGTTGCAACAATACACCTCTTTCTGAGCCAAAAACAAGCAAAAAGTTATCATGCACGCTTTCTAAAGCCGATCTTCTTTTTAGTCCTGCTGGTTGGGTTCAATCAGCTCCTCTCTGGCATTGTTTCTGTAGCAGAGCAGCGGATCTTCACAATTTCTGAACGCGATATTACCATCGAATCGCTCTTTGTGGCTGGGGTTGTTTTCTACCTATTTTTGGTTGCTTCATGGCTGCTGCGCGATCTATTAACCTATGTGCTGCTACCCCGTTTTGACGCAGAACCAGGGATGGCAAACATCATTCTCACGATCAGCCACTATATCGCTATTACCGCAGGCATTCTTAGCGCGCTGGCTTTGTTGGGCATCAATCTTTCTTCGCTAGCCATTATTGGTGCCGGGCTCTCCATTGGCATTGGCTTTGGCTTGCAAGAACTGGTGGCAAATTTTATTAGCGGCATCCTGCTACTTTTCGAACAGTCGATCCGCCCCGGAGACGTGATTCAGATCAATGACAACTTGGGCATAGTCGAAAAGTTGCGCATTCGCTCTACAACCATTCGCACGCGCGACAATGTCGAGATCATTGTTCCTAATCAAAATTTGCTCACCTCTTCGGTGACAACGTATACCCACAGCGAGCGGCTCATACGGCTAAATATTAGCGTGGGCGTCAGCTACGATAGCGAACCAACCGAGGTGCGCGACGCGTTGATGAATTCAGCCCGCCGCCATGGGCTAGTTAAAAAACGCCCCGAACCATCTGTTTTCTTCGAAGGATTTGGCGATTCGAGTCTCGACTTTGAGCTGGCAATATGGATCGAGAATGCAGAGATGATCCGCGCGATGCGTAGCGACATGCGTTTTATCATTTGGGAAGAATTGGCTAAACGCGGAATCGAGATCCCTTTCCCGCAACGCGATTTACACATTCGCAGCGGCCTCTCAGTAGATTCGTTACCATCCGATTCAGCAGAAGCAAATGGGATAGCGCCTCAGACCCCCGACCTCCCAATGCCTGCCAAAGCATTGAAACTGAAGTCTGAACAGTTTAAAAAGTAACTATGTCTGATTATCACGTAACTTCATCTAGTCGAGATTCAAACTTGTCCTATTACAGTTGTCCAGAGAAATTCCACACTACGTTTCAAAGCACAAAAGTGGGAGAGATTTCTCCCAGAAAGCGATACACCTCAAAACTCACTTTCATGACTATGCTCTTCTGCCTGCCGCTGCTTTTAGCAAGCTGTGGACTGGGTAGCAGCACAGAGCTAAGTGGGGTCGTCAATATTTGGCACAGTTGGGACGAAGAAGAGGCTGTCGTACTCAATCAGGTGCTTACTAGATTTACGGATATTAATCCCGACGTAACAATCCGCGCTACCGTTATCGGGGTCGACCAGCTACGCGCGCGGTTTGAACAGTCGGCGACGGCAGGCCTAGGGCCAGATCTACTGCTCGGCCCTAGCGATTGGATCATGCCGTTAGCAGACGCTGGTTTGATCCGCCGCGTCGACACATCGGTGGCCCCTGATTTTTGGGCTCGCTATCTGCCCGCTTCGGTAGAAACTGTACGCTATCAGGAAGCTATTTATGGCTTCCCCGAATCACTCCAACTCGCGGGCTTTTATTACAACAGGGAGCTTGTGGAAGAGCCACCCACAACGTTAGATGGCCTAATTGAAGAGGCGAATCAAGGGCGGCGGGTAGGCTTAAGTCCTGCTTTTACGGATGCATTTTGGGGCGTTCAGGCATTTGGTGGGCAACTATTTGATGAGAATGAGCGGGTTGTGCTCAATGATGGCGGATTTGCCAATTGGCTATCGTGGCTCAGCACAACATTGGATATTCCTAATATAGTGCTCGATAAAGATTCACAAACCCTAGCAAACCTTTTTGTGGATGGTGAATTGGTCTATCTGATTGCCGGTTCGTGGCTGCGTAAAGATTTGGCGGATCAGATGGGAGAGGACGTTCTGGGTGTCGCAGCGCTGCCTTCTGGTCCTATCGATGCGGCTGGGCCATTCCTAAAAACAGATGCGTTTATGATGAGCGTTGCTTCTTCTGCTCGTCAAGTAAAGGTCTCCGCGGCATTGTCATCATTCATCACCAATGCAGAGCAGCAGACTCTTTTGATGCGACAAGCGGGCAGCATCCCTACCAATATACGGATGCGCAACAACTCCAGTATTGATCGGGTTGCGTATACATTTCGAAACCAAGCACGAGATGCCGTGCCGTTGCGCAACACCCCAAATATGGACGCGGTTTTGGCATTAAGCGACGCAGCATCTAATCGCGCGCTTCAGGGTGTCGCCGAACCAATTGTTGTGGCGCAAGAGCTCACCAGAGAGATCAATACCGTCAATGGATTCGCGCCAAAAATCGAGGTGGTGAACGAGTGCAATGGCAGCGGTACACTTTCCATTTGGCTAGGCGCAGAACAGCTCGAGAGCACCATGCTGCAATCCATCAGCAATGGTTTTATGCAGAAGTGTCCTGAAATTAAGATAGCGTTCAGCGAGTTTCCCATGGTTGAGATGACGGAGCGGCTGATGACCGCAGTGGCACGCAATCAACCCGATGTTATGATGATCCCAAATCGCTCGGTTGTACCGCTTGTGTTGGCAGATCTATTACAGCCACTCAACGGGTTTGTCGATACACAACAGCTTCAAGCTTATCACCCCAGCGGTGTGGAGGCATTACGCGCCAACGACCAACTCTACGGTATTCCTTTTGTGCTGATGCCCCAAGCCCTCTACGTCAATCAGCAGCTTGTTTCGCAGCCAGCGCAGGGATTAACTGACCTTATTACTCAAGGGCTAGAAGGGAAGAAGCTGGCGCTGTCGCTTTCGTTTGTAGATGCCTATTGGGGCGTGTCAGCCCACGGGGGCAAACTCTTTGCCGAGAATGGACAGACGATACTTGATGAAGGTGGGATGACAGAATGGTTAATGTGGCTGGCTCAGATGCAGGCAAATGGCGGATTGGTTGTGAATACCGACATAGGCGAATTACGCGCTCGCTTTGCCGCAGGCGAGTTTGCCTATCTAGTCGATGGACCGCAAGCATTGGCAGAGATGGAGGAAGCGCTCAGCGACGGTCTATTGATCACGCGTCTGCCCGCTGGCCCCGTTGCGGATGCGGCTCCGTTTCTGATGGCAACGGGTTTGGCTCTCAAGCAAGAGATATCGGCGGAGCAGGCTCAACTGGCGCTAACATTTATAGAGTATGCAACCAGTGAGGAGAGCCAAACCATGCTGGCTGACACTACGCGACTTTTGCCTGCCGCCATTAGCGCAACGATTGACCCCACCGATCCACTTACGATTTTTGCCGAGCAGGCTGGCGTCAGCGTGCAGTACCCAAATCGAACGGAGATGATTGCAGCCGAAGAGTTGGGCAACCGCTTTTATATAGAGCTGCTTGATGGCAACATGTATAACGGCATTTCTGGTGGCATCGCAGATGCGTTCGATTTTGATGACGCTGTTCAGAGCATTGTGACAGATATCAACAAAGCAAATGGCTTTGACACTGTATCAGAAACTGATGATGCAAGTGAGGAGTAAGCGGTATGGATCAATTCGTACAGTTGGTTAAGCCGCACAGAGAAGGCGTTAGAGAATGCCTTACTCTTGACCACACTCGGCCAGATCTAAAATTCGATTCTGCTCCCCGAGACTCTTAGACTCATAGAGCGCCCTAGTTGGGCGAAGCTGCCAATCCATCAACCCGTTGCGCGCCATAGCTAACTGCAAAATCTCGTTGATCAGATTGTCATACGAGATCCCCTCTACCTTTGCCGTAAGAAACAGATCGCCAATATAGGGGTCAAGATTGGGCAAGGTGTCGATCTCGATTAGATGTGGTTTCCCCTCTTCGTCTAACCGTAAGTCCACGCGTGCCACATCCGACGCGCCGACAGCTTTAAACGCATTCAAAGCGAGCTGCTGAAGTTCGGTTTCTAGTTCGCTAGAAAGTGCGGCAGGGCATAGATAATTGGGGGCATCCGGCATGTCGGGGCGCAGCAAACGCGCGTCTGCGCCGTAAACACCGTTTGCGCTCCCTTTCGTCGTATTAACCTCTAACAAAGGAAAGATGTGGAAGCCGTCGGCACCGTACAGATCGCTCCACTGTTGGTGTCCGCTCATGGTCGCATTTCCAAAAATGCCAACAGAAAATTCACGGCCCGGCAGGTACCGTTCGACCAAAGCTGGCTGTTGATAGGTGTTGATCACCCACTCAATCCGCATCCGCATTTCGGCTTCATTGTGGACAATTGACTCTGCATTCAAACCAGTGCCGGAACCTTCGCGTACAGGTTTGACAATCAGCGGAAAACGCAGTGGCTCTATTGCAAGCACATCAGTCGCCTGTTGAAAGATTTGGCCATCTGCAACTGGTAACGACTTAGTTTGCCATAAATGTCGGGCGGTAGATTTGTCGCGCGCCACTAAATGAGCTTGAGCATCTGAGCCCGTGAAGGGGATACTCAGCATTTCCAGCAGTGCCGGAATTTGCGATAGACGATTCTTTCCGTTGAGACCGCGAGCAATGTTGAAGCAAATATCGGGGTTTGTTTGGCGAATAGAGTCGAGCAGCGTCGCATCAGCTTCGAGCGGAATCACCTCGTGGCCCGTGGCAAGTAATGCACGCTCAATATTTTGCACCGTTTCGGGGTCAGCCAGATCGGCCAGCATATCTGGTGCATCATCAGCGCCTAAAATCGACGGTCGTTTTAGATTATATAAGAGGGCAATACGCCAGTTTGTCATGATGAACCTCGATGGCTATGAAGATAGCGCATTTGCAAATTAAGCAGGATGATAGTTTATGCTCAACGGAGAGTTTCAATGGGCTAAATGATAAATCATTTCCATTGTTACTTGGTCTGTTGCGATTGATAAGACTTTATCCCTTAATATTAATTACTCGATGTCCAAATCATGTAATGAGAACGGTCTGAATTCTGTCCGAAATCATCCTTTTTTCTACACCTCTTAACCTCACCTTAGAGTGTTAGGCTGAACCCAAGACCGCTTAAATAAGGGTCACCATTTAGACCAGCAAGCGTCGGTTGAATGCTGCGGCTGTATGCAGCTTGGAAGCATAGCGTCTGTATCGAAGCCAAGTGCGCAGGTGCAACCCGTTTGGCAGTGTGGACGCGTCACCTCATCCCTCTATTATTCGCTCTTATCCCCCTCAAAGGAATAGCCCACCCCCGCAGCCGTTAAAATATATTGTGGCGAATGTGGATCGGCTTCTATTTTGAGCCGCAGCCGATTGATGAGACCCCGAACCAAACTGCGATCTCCCTCGCCCGTATATCCCCAAACGTGCTCGACAATTGTTTCTGTCGGCAGCACCTGTCCTTGATTGATCATCAGCGAGTGCAATAGTCGAAATTCTAGCTGGCTTAACCGTTGCGGTTTACCACCCACTACTTTCACCGTGCGGCTAGTCGGATCCAAGGATATCGTTTCGTGCTGCAAAGTTGGCAAGCTTTCGCGCAGAACAGTCCCAGCCCGACGCATGATGACTTTGGTATAACCAATAAGCATCCGCACGCCATAAGGTCGTTCGATCACCCAATCTGCCCCGGCATCAAGCATAGCAAGGTGACTCTCCTCTGACATGGGGTCGATGACGGCAATCAATGGCACCACGGCGATGCGGCGAATCTCGCGCACCATTGCGAGCGGATCCGATGAATGAACCGCAACCACTAGAAAATCTGCTGGTTTGTCTGACCATTTCGCCAGAACCGAGCGTACATCCTGTGCTGTATTAACCGTAAGCCCGGCCAGCCGTAGCGAGTGTGCTAGCAGTGCTTCATCCTGTGTGTTTTCAACAATAAGTAACGCATTCATCAACAATCTTCTCTCTTTTTAAAATTATTTAGCCACTTTTGGCAGACCTCATCCTACAGATTGTATTGCATTCAGAGTGTTTACCCAATTTATTTTACAAAGGCTTAGCGACCACGCTTCTACATCCACAAATCAACTTACAGAAATCCGTAAGCAACTTACACATTTTTTGTTTTTGACACTTGCCATATTTGTCTTTCAAGACGAGAAATTAAATTTCGATTCTGCTAAACTTGACACATCAGCTACTTCACCGTAGCAACTAAAGTCTTCTTTCCACAATAAATCTCTCATTACTTAACTATACAGAGCGACACAAAAATAGCTCTTTTTATAGACTATTAAGTTTTATAGACTATCAAATTACGTGTTGCTCTATCTTAGCCCGAGGAAAGCAAACGATGAATCGAACGAATCAACTTCACACAAAACAATCTCACACAGAACAATCCCACAGTAGCCATTCTTGCGGGCAGCATTCTAATTCACAGCGCATAAATCTTTCTGACAAGGAATGGGTTGCGGCGCTACGCGGCACATTGGGAATGGAAACACAGCACGACGCGCTTGAAGCATTAGCCCGATACCAACAAGTCGTCGCGTATAATTATCTTTTGCGCTGCACGCCGCACTCGGACACATTGCAAACATACAGCAATGACGAGATCTGGATATTAGCAGAAGATCACGCCTATGATTTTATCGAAAAGCTGGTACAAGATGGATTTGTCTTGTTGAAAAAATATGGCGAAGCTGGCCGATTCACATCGTGGGCCGCCCGTGTTCTGATTAATGCCATGATCTCGGAAATGCGCAAAGCCTCGTGGCGTCGGCAGGTTCCGATGACAGAAACCGTAGCTGAATATTTTGCGGATCCGCGGCACCAGCAACCAGAAGAAATGGTGATCCAAAATAGCATTACGGCCATCATCCAAAGTGGCCTAGAGACGTTGCCCGAACGCTATCGAATTGTGCTCACCCGTTGCCTGATGGAAGGCGAATCATCCAAAAGCGTGGCCGAAGAGCTAGAGACAACAGTCAATGCCGTTAATGTGCTTACCTATCGGGCCAAGCAAAAAATGCGCAAATATCTCGTGGCCCACGGTATGGACAAATCTACGATGCATCATTTTGCATGAAGTGACGTATAATCGTGAAAATAGATGCTTAAAGATAATTGCTTGAAATTAGAATAGTAAAGATGATTTCTTAATGACCAATCAACCTACAAGAGTAGACTCGAACGCAGCGCCCGATCTGCCTGAGCGATTATTTAGTGCGGCACGCACGGGTGGCTTAGCTTTTCCAGCCCTACAGCGGGCATTGCGCCAAGTCGGCTACACCCGTTCGCTCGCCGATTGGGCAACCTTTTTGAACACGCTGCAGCTCTACTTGGGCGCACTCCTTTTAGTTAGCGGCGTCTTTTTCTTCTTTGCCTACAACTGGAGCGACCTGCACCACTTTGCCAAATTTGGCTTGGTTCAAGCGGGTATTGTTGGGGCTGCTGGGCTTGCGCACTATCTCGGGCTGGACAAGCTCTCGGGCAAAGTCTCGCTCACCGTGGCCGCATTGCTGGTTGGCGTGCTGCTGGCAGTCTATGGGCAATTCTATCAGACGGGTGCAGACTCGTATTTGCTCTTTCTGCTCTGGAGTCTGCTCATTGTTGGGTGGGTGCTAATTGGTAAATTCCAGCCGCTGTGGTTTGTGTTCATTGCACTCTGTAACGTGACTGCTTTCCTGTTTTTTGAACAGACACAAGGACTGTCGGATGACGGCTTTTATCAAGTAACAGAGTTATTGTTTCTGCTCAATGCTGGCTTCTTGCTGCTATGGGAGATAGCGCGTAGACGCACTATGGATTGGATGGAAAACCGTAGCTTACCTAATGTTATGGGGCTTGTCGCACTGGTTGTTATCACGTTTCCCGTTGCATTTACAATCATGCAAATAGGCAGCCAGTATGCGTCGATTGATGGCGCACACGCCATAATCACCGCTCTTCTTTATGCAGCAACTATAACAGCCATTTTCATCATTTACGGACGCATCAAGCACGATTTATTTATGCTCACAATTGCCATGTTTAGCTTAATTGCGCTATTCATTACAGCTATGATACAAGTGTTGGAGACTGCGAATCTAGATGGTCCAATTGCGCTAATCGTTATGGGGCTTGTGGTTGTGGGCTTGGCTGGGTTGGCCATAAATCTGTTGCAGCGCATCTCTAACTCTTGGGAAACAACCTCGCGAGGCACAACCACATGAACCCTTTGGACACAACTTTCGAACAGGTAATTCGCTGGCTGCACTCCACAAGGTCTCTCTCTGCCGCACAGGCGGAACAACTGCTGGCCGCGGACTACGTAGAGCCACAAACCAAAACGAACGTAGACCGAGCTTGGTATGTCAAACTCTTCATCGGCATCAGTGCCTGGATCGCGGCTCTTTTTTTAATTAGCGGCGTGTCGAGCCTTGCATTTATTGCATCAGGTCCGGTCATGACGGTTGCTGGTCTCGTTTTGCTGGGCGCGGCACTAGCACTAAAATGGGCGCGGCAGCGATCAATCTTTTGGGGTCAATTTGCCTTTGCCTTGAGCCTGACCGGCCAAGGGCTCTTTTTTGGTGGGTTTGCACAAATTCTTTTTGATACACTGCAACAACCGGAAGAGGGCGCTATTTCGCAATTAGCCCTGATCGTTATGGCAACGCAAATTTTGCTTTTCTTCATTTTCCCCGACACCGTTCATCGCCTGCTTTCTGTGATCTTTGCATCCGTTGCAGGGATCGTGCTTCTTGTAAACGAACTCACAAACTGGGCGTTGCCGAGCGAGCAAATCGATGAATTACTTGGCGCACTGCCGCCGCTTTTACTCATGCTGTTTGCTGTAGGATTATTGTGGGTGTGGCAAAGTCGAACCAAATTTTTTGCAAGCCGCTGGCACGAACTTCATGCGCCGCTAGGCTACGGATTGGCAATCGTCATGTTTGGTACGGCTCTCGTCACCCTCTTCTTTGACGATATGCTGGATATAAATACACGTTTTCTTTGGCTCGCCTCGGTTGGGTTAGCCCTGCTGCTGGCTCATCTTGCCATGCAGGTAATCGATGAATTTGCGAATCAGTTTACTCAGCCCCGTCTGGCAAAATTTAGCGTGCTCATCGCGATTGGCCTGCTGCTGATTCCGCTCTACAATACAGCTGGCGTTTGGGCGGCGCTGCTTGCCTTGGTGCTTGGCTTTCGGCAGAATGGTCACCTGCTGCTCGGGTTGGCGACGCTTTTTCTACTCTTTTTTATTGGCTTCTACTACTATTCACTGGACATTACGTTGCTCAACAAATCGTATGCACTAATCGGATCCGGCGTGCTCCTACTGCTCGTGCGCTTTACAGCGGGGCGCTTCTTGGGGCATAGCGATCATGAAATGGCTCGGCACGATATATTGCCAAACAGAGGAGAAGTATCCGCATGAAGAATTTGAGAATTGCACTCCTTTGGCTTGTCTTGCTGATCATACTGGGGTACGTCAACTACGCCATCTTCCAAAAAGAGGCACTGACGGCAAGTGGCGAAGTGCTGCTGCTCGAAATCGGCCCACGCGATCCACGCTCGCTAATTCAGGGGGATTACATGGCGCTGCGCTATCGCATGGTGATGGATCTGCCCGACAGCGAAACTTGGCCGCGCCGTGGGAAGTTGGTGGTGCGCAAAGATCTAAACAACGTTGCTCAATTTGTACGCGTACATATAGACGAACCGCTGGCCCCAGATGAACGACTGCTGAATTATCACAAACGGGGGCAAGAGATTTACATCGGAGCCGAGTCGTTCTTCTTTCAAGAGGGCGAGGCAGACATATTTGCTGCCGGGCGCTATTTAGAGCTGCGCGTCGATCCATTGGGCGAAAGCTTGATTGTGGGAATGCGCAACGAGGAGTTTGAATTGTTGGGAACCAAGAATTAATGAGCCAGATTCTCGATCCGCAACTTGTTCTTTTGCTCATCATTATCGGTATGGCGGTCTTTTATATCACGCGCTGGATCCCGCCAGAAGCGACCTCTCTGCTTGTTATCTTTGCGCTGATCGCCACCAACATTTTGCCCGCAGAAGAAGCTTTCTCGGGTTTTTCTAGTACGGCAACCATCACCGTCGCGTCGATGTTTGTTTTAAGCGCGGGCCTATTGCGTACAGGCGCGCTAGACATCATCTCAATCTACATTGTGCGCTTTGCTGGCAAAAGCGTGCGGCGCGTCATTCTGCTGATGGCTTTCTTTATTCCCGTTACCAGCGCATTTATCAACAACACGCCTGTAGTGGTAATGATGGTGCCGATTCTGCTTTCGGCTTGCCGTCGGCTAGAGCTACAGCCCTCTAAATTGATGATCCCCTTAAGCTATCTCGCCATTTTGGGGGGCACAATGACCCTCCTTGGCACAAGCACCAATATATTAGTGGACGATCTCTATCGTAAAGCTGGTGGGCCTGGCTTTGGGCTCTTCGAATTTTTGCCGCTTGGCCTCATTTTTACAGTTGTTGGGACCGTTTACTTGGTCTTTTTTGGGCGCAATATTCTTCCCTTACGCGCACCGCTTGCCAGCCTGATTACGAATCGTCGCCACACACCTTATATTACAGAACTATTGGTGACGCCCGATTGCCTGTTGCTTGGACAGAGTATAACCGAGGCATTTTCCCAAGTATCCTCTTTGGCCGATGAACCCAACCGATCTGCTTTTATAAGTAAACCTAGGCACAAGGGACGCGGGCAGCCACAGCGCAGGCAGTTGACCCGCCGCACCCTTAAGCCAGCACCTGATTCACGCAAACAAGAGCTTGAGTTACTAGCCGTTTACCGCAACGAACAGTCGTTTTTGGCTGAAGATATTTTTGGGCTCACATTCCAAGAGGGCGATCTGCTTTTGGTGGCAGGCACGGCAGAGCAATCCACACAATTCACAAATCGCCATCGACTAGCCTTGGCTACGGTGCTAGAAGACAATGAACGCGTCCCAGTGGTAGATCCACTGCAACGAGTGGTCGAGGCGGTTGTGCTGCCAGATTCGCCGCTGCACGGTGTTTTGCTTGCTAGTGCCGAATTTAATCGACGGTATCAAATTAAAGTAATGGGGTTACAGCGTTTTGGGCAACAGCTTTCAAGTGGTTTGCGCACAATGCGTTTGCAAAGCGGTCACGTACTGCTTATGCAGGGCGACCCCGAGCAGTTAAGCAAAGCTGCGGAAGAGAACAAACTTATGCTCATCCACGGGGTTGACAGCTCGATTCCGCGGGTACACAAAAATCGCGTTTCGCTCTTCATCATGTTTGCGGTGATTTTGGCGGCGGCCATTAGCCCCTTGCCCATTAGTGGATTGGCCGTGGCCGGAGCCGCACTGCTGCTGATCACCCACAGCTTAAACATAAGCGAAGCCATCGCGGCGCTCAATGTCGACACGCTCTTGCTGCTTGCGGCCACTATTCCCTTGGGCGTGGCGATGAACTCTACCGGCATGGCAGAGACAATTGTCGACGGGATCTTGCTCTTCAGCCGAACGGCCCATCCGCTTATCTTTTTGTCGGTCTTCTACCTGTTTACAAACTTGATCACGCAACTGCTGTCGAACAACGCTGTGGCCGTCCTCTTAACGCCGATCTGCCTAACGCTTTCCACACAATTAGGCATCGACGCCAAACCATTATTGATGGCCGTTGCCTTTGGTGCAAGTTCTAGCTTTATGACACCAATGGGTTATCAAACAAACGCGATTGTGATGGGTGCGGGGGGCTATCGTTTTGGGGATTATTTGCGTGTGGGTGCGCCACTCACCATTATTACGTGGCTTTTGGCAACGATCTTTATTCCAATTTTTTGGCCGCTCTGATAGTTGGATTGTGGCGTAGGGGCACGATATGTCGTGCCCCTACGCCACAATCCCCATCGACTCGCCCAAACTAAAACCCGGGAAAACCGACTCGAGATCCGGATTGCCCATGCGCTGCGTCAAAATTTCGCCCAGCACCTGTCGATAATCCGTTGTAATCGCCAGATCGCGGCGGTCGTAAAGCTGCTCGATCCCAAGGCCGGGCCACTCGCCATAGACATGCCCGCCGTTGACCCGTTTGCCCAGCGCCAGCATCACATTGCCATGACCATGATCCGTACCGCGGCTGCCGTTCTCTTTTAAGCTGCGGCCAAACTCGCTCATCACCACCACCGTCACGCGGTTTATATTTTGGTTGCCGCCCGTGCCGCTCACATCTGTAAAAAAGGCGCTCAGCCCCTGCGCCAGCTCGCCCACGCGCCCGGCAAAATAACCGCCACCGCCATCCCCTTGGCTCTCATGCGTGTCCCATCCGCCCAAATCGACCGAGGCCACGCGCAATCCCAACTGCATCTTGATAATTTGCGCCACGGTTTTAAGATTCTCGCCAAAGCCACCGTTTGGGTAGGTCGCGCCCGCGCTCGGCACATATTGATTGGGCACGCCGTACTCCAAAATGTCGATTGCATCCAGCGTCTGCCGCCCCGAATCGTGCATCCAGCTATTGCCCGTATAGAGTTGGCGCAGCGTCTGCCGCTGCCAGTCGACCGTACCGCCCTGATTGTTAAAGCGAAAACCGCGAGCACTGTTCATTCCGATAAATTTTTCGCTGCCAAAAAGCGAGGTGGGCTGTAGAGCCCCAACCGACAATGCCTCCATCACACTTGGATCAACTTCGCCAGCTTCCATTGCTGCGCTGTTCATTGCATCCAAGTGGCGGGTCAGCCAGCCGGTAGACGCAGATTGGATCTCGCCCGTACCCAGCTCCATATAGCGCATGGCGTCAAAGTGACTGCGCGTATCTTGATTAAGGCCGGCCGCGTGAACAATCGCCAATTCTGAGTCTTGAAAATGTTCGACTAAGGGGCGCATGGCGGGATGGAGCCCAAATTGATTGTACAGCGGGATGGCCCGATTTTCTCCCTCTGTTGGCACAGCCGTAAAGGTGCGATTATTCTCTAAGTGCTGGCGATCTGGGCCGTCAATAATCGGCACCACGCTTAGGCCATCGCAGCCGCCGCGCAGAAAGACAACGAGCAGAATGTCCTGATCTGGTTCTTGCTCTTGCGAGCCAAAGGCGGCGTAGCTGAGCTTTGTGCCACCCATAGCGGCAATGGCGGCGGTACAGCCTATCATAAATCCACGACGGTTGATTGTATTCATAGTTTTTGATTCTGGCGTTGCTGCGTGGGTTGCCCACGATCGGTGTAGAAATGATTGTTTTGATTCTATACTGGACAATTTTGCAAAGGAGGAAAGATGAACCTTATTGTCATGTCCGAATGCTGTTGTCGGGCATCCAAATCGTTGATTACCTTTGGATTCCCGCTAAGAACCTGTGGGAATGACAGCGAAGTGTCTGGTTGTACAAAAAGTGTCCAGTAGAGAATGTTTTGAAAAGGTGACTGGGTGAAATTGCTGATAAAGTGACTGGTGCTCTCGTATATCCAAACAGCGGAGGCTGAGCTTAAGAGTCTGGACCGAAACACCTTGTCAGCTGAGCGCAGCGAATCACCCGCTCACTTTGTCATTTCGCTGGCTGTACACCCACATCACAACCCACAAAACCACGCCAGAGGACCAAACCCACTCTACTTCATCCTCTCATCCTGTCAGTTTTTCATCTCCACGCAAACGATGGCGACATAAAGATCAGCCCGACCATTGGGCGTAGGCGTTGAGCGATATCCTCTGGTGAGAGTTCGTAAATTGGATTGCGCCCCTGTGCCAGAAATTCGACTACCAGTTGACGTTCACGTTGCGGTAGTTCACGCCCAAGTAAACGCTGGCTCCACCAGTTGACCACCGCGCTGGGATCAGTCAGTTCGGTGGGCATTAAATCATCAAAACGCAGCAGATAATCTTCTGGTCTGCTGGCTCCATTCTCCACCTGGCGCGACAAGAGCGCCTCGCACATGCGCCAACGCTGAAAGGTCGGCTGCGTGCTGCTCCACGCCTCTTTCATATCGGGATAGCCATCGGGTGGATGCCAGCCAAAAAGCCGCTGCCCCATATTGTTGTACTGCTGAATAAATTGATTGTCGGCCTGAAAATCAGCATCAACCGCGCGCAGCAGCGAAGCGGCATATTCCAGCGGGCGCTTGACCTTGCCCCCCCACGTATTACGGAACTCGTTCGAGAGCAGAATTGTGCGGGTCACCTGCTTTAGCTGATCGGGGGCATCGATATTGTCACGGAACACTTGCGCGGCTTCCTCGACAATACGCTGTGGCGGGTGATCGCTAATTAGGCGGCGGCAGAGGCGGCGGCAAACGTGTGCAGCTGTGCCCGGGTGGTTGACGAGCATATCCAGCACGTCGCGACCGTCTTCAATCCCGCGGAACGAGGGGATAGTCTGACCGAGGACCACCTTTTGAAATGGAAAATGCTTCTCGGAGTTGAACTCGAAACGACCCGTCTCTTGGTTTATATGCCAGCCGGTAAAGCAGACGGTTGCGCCGTAGACATCTTCGTCAATATAGCCGATCCGCTGCCCGCGCGCGTTGATCGACGGATCATTGAGCGGGCGCACGCCCAAATAATTTTCCGCACCGAGCGTGTGCAGTTCGAAAAGTTCGCGCGCATAATTCTCGTTTGGATCGTCGCCCGCATTGGACTGGTTATCCAAATAGTAGAGCATGGCCGGGCTTTGGGCTACGGCTTCGAGCATTTCGCGGAAGTTGCCCAGCAGATGTTGGCGAATAATGGCCTGATCAAAGTGGGCAAAAAATGGTTCGGTCCAGTAATCCCAACCATAAATGTTGAAGTGATTGTGCCAGTGATCGGCCAGCACTTCTACCAATTGACGGCGGCTGTAAACGGCCCGCAGCAGGGTCGACGTCTGGACATCCTTCACAGGCTGATCGCGCGCGGTCTCTACCATCATGCTCGTTTCTTGATCCACGTAGTCGCGCCAGATAGTTTCGAGCGGCAGTTCGAGCGTGGTAAGGTCATAGTCGGCCAGAATTATGTCGCACGCCTGATCGTCAATTTCGCTTGGGTTGAGCTGCTGATCCACGTAGGCTGTTAACCGTTCATCATCATCTTCGCCCAGATTATTAAACTTATCGAAGTCGCCAAAACGCGGACCAAAGGCCATGCGATTCAGCGCGATGACATCAATCGTTGGCAGATCGGGCAGGTCGTTTTGATTGGGATCGCTAGCGAGGTTGCGACTGCGCTGATTGGCTGGCCCGGCGCTGGCGGTTGCAACTTTGGCGGCGGCAGCCAATGCAGCGGCACGCAGCACGTTGCGGCGATTGAGGAGCGTAGCAGTGGAGGATACTTCGGTTTCGATTTGGTTTATTTCAGAGTGGTTATTTTTAGTTGAATTTTCTGTCATATCTGTCTCGATTATATCATATACTTTGCTATACGAGAGCAAATTTGTAACGTTTCTGTTTTGGATGTGTGCGGGTATAATGCGAGAGCGTGCATGTGATATTTATCGCAAAGGCGCTAAGATGCTAAAAGCTGCAAAAGAGATACAGCGGGTTGGACAGAAAAGCATGTTTACAAAACGTAGGTGCGATTTCCCTGATCCTCTGGAGTACAACAAGAAAACGAAAGAACGACAAACCAAACGGCAAAACTCCTATGAAAACAATTACATTGAACGAACCTGGCTCCTTTTCCCTAACCCAAATGGCTGAACCCGATACACCCGGCAGCGGTGAGGCGCTGCTGCGCGTACATAGGGTGGGCATCTGTGGTACGGATCTGCACGCGTACCGCGGTCGACAGCCCTACTTTACCTATCCACGCATCTTGGGCCACGAGCTTGGCGTCGAGATTGTGGCACTTGGCGCAGATACGAACGGGCTAGATTTAGCAGTGGGGGATCGCTGTTCGGTGGAGGCGTACCTAAATTGTGGTACGTGTAGCGCTTGTCGCCGCGGACGCACAAATTGCTGCACAAGTTTGCAGACGCTGGGCGTTCATACCGATGGCGGAATGCGAGAGATGATAACGCTGCCCGCGGACAAAATGGTCAAGTCGGCGTCGCTTTCGTACGATCAGCTGGCAATTGTCGAAATGCTCTCTATTGGGGCACACGCTGTGCAGCGTGGTCAACCGTTGAAGGGTGAAAATGTGCTGGTGATTGGTGCTGGTCCGATCGGGCTGGGGGCTATCCAATTTGCGCGGCTTGCGGGTGCCGAGGTAACCGTGATGGAGGTGAGCGAGGCGCGCATGGCCTTCTGCAGAGAGCAGATCGGCATCGAGACATTTGTGAATGCGAAGCAAGATGATGTGGACAATGCATTGCGCAGCGCGGGCGGCGGCGAGCTACCCACGTTAGTCTTCGACGCCACGGGCAATGTTCATTCTATGAACGCGGCTTTTAGTTTTGTAGAGCAGGCGGGGCGACTTGTGCTGATCGGTTTGGTGCAAGACAATATCACCTTTTTTGATCCAGAATTTCACCGCCGCGAGATGACGGTGATGAGCAGCCGCAACGCCACGCGGGCCGATTTCGAGCAGGTGGTCAGCGCGATTGAGGCCGGTCACATTAACGTGGATCCATGGATTACGCATCGTGCCGGACCGAATGAGATGATCGGCGTCTATGATAGCTGGCTGGATCCAGAAAGTGGCGTGATCAAGGCGATGTTAGAGTTCTAGGCTCTTGACCAACTATCGCCTGCTCGTCCTCATCAACAGTCTCTTCTTTGCCGCAATCGGCATAAGTGCGCCGCTGCTCTCGCTCTTTTTCGAAGAAGAATTGGGGGCCGACAAATCAAGCATTGCCATCATTCTGACTAGCGTTGGGTTGACCATGCTGCTCGGCAACTATTCGTGGGGCCGCATTTCCGACTGGCTAGGGCAGCGCAAACCAATCTGGGCAGGCGGGCTCTTTGGCGTCGCGCTCACCTCGCTGCTGCTGGGTCAAGCACCTGATGTCAATACGGCATGGGGTTTGCACGCAGCGGGTGCGCTGGCCACCGCCGCCTACACCACCCTCAGTCTGGCAATCATGGCCGACGTTTTTGCTCAACAAAATAATGCCAACGCTCCGCAAAAGGGGCGGCAAATGGGCCTCTACCGCGGGTTGGGCTCTTTTGCTTTTGCCATCGGTGCCACATTTGGCGGGCGTTTGGCCGATGCAGTCTCGCTGCGCGCGATCTTTGTTGCTTGCTCCATTTTGTATCTAGTGGCCGGTCTATGCGCACTGTTTTTAGCGGAGGGAAAAGAGCCGTTCCCCGATCCAGTGAACCGACAGAGTTCGTTTTTGGAAGATGCCGAGACAGCCCCACCGCTTGATGGTCCACGGTTGCCTCTCTTCTTCTTAGCGGGTGTCGCGCTGTGGACCATGGCGCACACGGCCTCGGCCTCGATGTGGCCCAATTACATGAGCGAGCTTGGTTACTCCAAAACGTGGATTGGCGGACTGTGGGGGCTGGCCGCGTTTGTCGAATTCCCCGCCATGTATTTGGCTGGCATCGTCTCTGATCTAATCGGTACCGCTGTTGTCCTTGCTGCGGGGGGGCTCTTGGTTGCTGTCGTCAACGCTGGCTATCTACTCTTCGCTATCTATCTGCCTGCGCTGCTTTGGATCCAACTTGTGCGCGGCGTTGGCTTTGCCACATACACCACCAGTGCCATGACCTTCACCACCAACTTTGGCATCCAGCGCACGCGCGGTCGCACCAGCGGGATCTTCTACACCACGGTCAGCATGGGTTCACTGTTTGGATCCTACTTTGGCGGCACGCTTGCAGAGTGGCGCGGCTTCGAGTTTATGTATGGCTTCTGTGCCATCAGCGCGCTGGCCGCAGGAGGGTGTTTTTTGCTGTTGAGGCAACGACATCGGTAAAACTACTGCTTTAAACCAATTTGACTGCCAGGTATTGGTCGCTTATGATTGAGCCACCCTATCTATCCACACGCGAACAACCAACCTTTCAACCAAATCTATCTCATTAACCTATTATGTCCGAACGCAACGTCGTTGTCGTAGGTGCCGGTGCAACCAAATTCGGATCTGACCGCCGAGATGCGTCTGTGCGTGATTTGGTCGTCGAAGCCGTAATCGACACAGTCACCGATGCCGGTATTGATGGACTTGCTCATGTGGAGCATGGTCTCACCTCGTACGAAAGCGATCACTTCAACCGCCAAATGACGCTCGGCGCAATCCTGCACGACCACATCGGCATGACGCCCAAACCCAATGTGCGTATCGAGGGTGGCGGCGCAACCGGTGCTTTGGCGCTACGCACAGCCTACGCCTATATCAAAAGCGGGCTCTGCGATTCGATTATTATTTATGGTGGCGAGACAAATGGGCGCAGCGTCTCATCTGCCACGGCGCAACAATTCTTCTCGCTCTCCTCCGATGCGGATTGGGAAATGATGGTCGGCGGCACCTACACCGCCTACTATGCCGCCATGATTCGCGAGCACATGCGCATCTACGACACGACAGAGGAACAGTTTGCGCACGTTGCCGTTAAAAACAGACGCAACGCACAATTCAATCCAATTGCCCAACGCCCAATGGATATCACCATCGACGATGTCATGGCCTCGGTCGCCATTGCCGAACCATACAAGCTGCTCGATTGTAGCCTCCTTTCGGACGGAGCGAGCGCGATGATTCTCTCCACACCAGCGTGGGCCAAAGAGCATTCGATCCACTGGGGCGCGCGACCTGCAATCCACTTTACTGGCACCGGCTGCGGCACAGACACCATGCGCTTGGGCGATCGTGCGTTTCCATATCCGGGCCTAGCCCATTTTCGCGGCAAAAAAGAGGCCGCGCAAGCCGCATATGCAATGGCAGGCGTGCGCGATCCGCTGACCGAGATCGACGTGGCCGAGCTATATGATTCATATAGCGGGGTCGAGATTCAGGCGTGCGAAGAATTGGGCTTTTGTGCCTATGGTGAAGGTGGTCCGGCGATGGCAGCGGGGCAATTTGATCTAACTGGATCGCTGCCAACGAACACATCGGGCGGCCTATTGGGGCGGGGTGCGCCAGTGGGGGCAACCGGCATCGTGCAAGCGTTGGAGATCATGCTGCAATTGCGCGGTGAAGCAGGGAATCGACAAGTGCAGGGTGCTCGTCGTGGGCTAACCGATACCCATGCCGGAACGGGGACGCACTGTGTGGTCAATGTGTTTGAGGCGCGATAAATATCAGGCCAGTTTTGGCTCGGGGCAAACCGCCCCTACTCATTCCCCTGCTCTTACTCGCTTTTAACTGCTGGAGAAAGAGAGAGTGGAGGTAAGAAAGCCACCGTGGGACATCCTAGCTTTTAGGAGATATCAATAGAATCATGACGGACAATCTGAACCCGAAAGTCACCAACAAACTAGAACAACTAACCATCGGCGATCCCACCGGTCTTAACCCCGATCCATGGGCTGACTTCCGCGAAGTCGAAATCCTCGAACTAGAATGGGTGCAGAAATATCGTCACAGTTTGGGTAAATATTCCAAGTTCTTTCTCGAACTGGAAAATGGTCGCTTTTTCGCCACCCGCTGCCCCAACTGTGACAAAGTCTATGCACCACCGCGCCCCGCCTGTCCCGATGATCTCTCCATCACTAAGTGGACCGAATTGAGCGGGCGCGGCGAACTCGTCTCGTGGTCGGTGCTGCACTACGCGCCCAAAATGCTCGACTGGCTCAAAACACCCTACGTGCTGGCCTATGTCAAACTCGACGGTGCGGACACACTCTTTGCGCATCTACTATGTGGCTATGGATCCGTGGATGGGTTGAGGCATGGAATGCGCGTAGAGGTGGTTTATGCGAATGATGAAGTAGCGCATCCAATTTTATTGATGGGGTTTGAGCCGGAAGCGCAGTGGAGTCGGGAAAAGTAACCTTAAGTAGACAGGTGTATATGCCAATGACTGAATGCGTAACCCTTGATGGGCAAATAAAACTTCTTCCAAAAGAGAAGCTGTCACTGCGCCCAGCCGCATTTGGCATCATTGTACACAAGAACAAATTGCTCACGCTGCGTGTTCGTCATACGGGAAAAATTCATCTGCCGGGCGGCGGTATCGAGACGGGCGAAAGCCTCACCACTGGGTTAAAGCGCGAGATTCGAGAAGAGACTGGGATCGAGGTCGAGGTTAATCGATTGGCACACTTTCATGAACTCTTTTTCTACTATGATCCATCCGAGTCAGCCTATCACGGGTTACACTTCTACTACATCTGCCAACCGCTATCGATCGAGTTGCTAAAAGATGACGAGGTAAATGACGGGACGGCAGAGAAGCCTAGATGGACAGAGCTTGCGCAACTGCGTTCGGAGGATTTTCAAAATCAGGGCGAGGCGATACTTCGAAAGTGTTCTCAATCGTCGGGAAATATGGCAATTTGAGAGACTACTCATGCGAAAAATAAACATTGAAATCTTTTACTGGATCGATAACTGGGCCGACGATCAGGCATCCTATTTCCAAAAAGCCAAGGAGTGCGGTTTTGACGGCGTCGAGATGTCTCTTGTCGATGGACCAGAGACGGACGTGGCCAAAATGCGCGCCGAAGCCGAACGGCTCGGTCTCGATATCTACTGCTCGATGGGGCTGCCCACGGAAATGGACATCACCAGCCCCGACGAAGCGGTGCGGCGACGCGGGATCGAGTACGTCAAGCGCTGTGCGGATGCCGCGCAACGGGTGGGCAGCCCGATTTTGGGCGGCGTGCCGTATGGCCCGTGGCTCGTCTTCCCCGACACGAATGAGCTGCAGCCCTACCGAGATCGTGGAGCGGCAGCCATGAGCGAGATCGCCAAAACCGCCAGCGATTTGGGCATTACCATCACCGTGGAATTGCTCAATCGTTTTGAGACATTTATGTTCAATACCGTAGACGAGGGGTTGGACTATCTGGCACGCGTCGATCAACCGAACGTCAAACTGCAACTCGACACTTATCACATGAATATGGAAGAAGATCATCTGGCAGAGGCGATCCTCAAAGCGGGCGACAAGATCGGTCACTTTCATTGCGCGGCGAGCAATCGCAAACTGCCGGGAAAAGGCCACATTGACTGGCCGCTAATTTTCGACATGCTCGACGAAGTCAATTACCAAGGCGGCATGGTGATCGAAACGTTCCCTAATCCAGATGCCGAAACGGGACGCACCATCAACGTGTGGCGTCCGCTGGTCCACGATTTTGACGCTGAGGCAATTGAGTCGCTCAACTTCTTGCGAAGAGTACAATAAATTATGCCGGCACGAACAAAAAAACTAATCAATCACCCCGACAATATCCTCGCCGAAATGCTGGAAGGATACGTCGCCGCGTATGCTGATATCATCCAACTTCAGGGCGACAATCTGATCACGCGTGCGACGCCCAAAGCCGCGGGCAAAGTGGCGCTGGTGATCGGCAACGGGACCGGCCACGAACCAGCCATGATCGGCTGGGTAGGCGAGGGGCTGTTCGACGTGAACGTGGCCGGGCCAATCTTTACCGCACCCGGCCCGTTTGAGATTCTGGCAGGAATCAAAGCCGCAGATCGGGGGGCGGGCGTGCTGCTCTGTGTGTCGCACCATGCAGGGGATCGACTGAACGCCGAGGCTGCATTAGAGTTTGCTGCGGAAGAAGGCGTCGACAATGTCGAGATAGTGATCTTGTACGATGATGTTTCTTCTGCGCCCAAGGGTGATGAGCCAAAGCGACGCGGCACGGCGGGCCTCTTTTTCACGTGGAAGATGTTAGGTGCATTTGCCGAAACCGGTGCGGATCTGACGGCGTGCAAGGCGCTGGCCGAAAAAGTGCGCGACAATACGCGCTCGCTTTCCATGGCGCTCGATACCTGCGCAAGTCCACTGACGGGCAAGCTCATGTTCGAACTGGGTGATGACGAAATCGAAATCGGCATGGGGATCCATGGTGAAGCGGGCATGTACAAAGGCAAGCTGATGAGCGCTGACGAGACGATCGATCGGATGCTGCCGCCCATTTTGGCCGATCTGCCCTTTGCCTCGGGCGACGAAGTCTGCGTGTTGATCAACAACGCGGGCAGCCTGACGATTATGGAAATGTCGATCCTCTATCGGCGCGTACAGCAGCGGCTAGACGAAGCTGGGATCCGTGTTCACAAGGCTTGGATGGGGCAATACGCCACTACTCAAGAGATGGCTGGTTTTGGGCTGTCGCTCTGTCGAGTGGATGCGCAGTTGAAAGGGTTATATGATGCACCGGCAAACGGAGCTTTTTTTAAGCAGGTATGAACCGCAGATCTAGCAGGACTTCAGCCTGCTTCCCATGTCAGACGCCGCTTGGTTACAGTCGTTTGCGACCTTTCAATCGGCGGGCGATGCTGTCGTACAGATTACCTCGCTTGACGGATAGATGGTAGAAGTTTATAGTATACGCGTAAAGTATCATACTTTGCGCGTATATTAATTATGTTTCTGCCAATTTATACGGAGGGCTTGTGGCTTTTCTCGGACGTCATGACGATCTGACTCTATTAGATCAATTGTGGAATAAAAAAGAGGCTGCATTCCTTATCCTTTATGGGCGGCGGCGTGTTGGCAAAACAAGTCTTTTAACGCACTGGTTAAAAACGTCCAAAAATAACGGGCTTTACTGGGTTGCCGAACCCTCATCTATTCACGATCAACTGCGCTCTTTCTCACAAGCAATCTACAATGCAGCCAATCCCGAATCACCTGCGCCGCCCGAGTTTAGCTTTGCCAACTGGGCGCAAGCGCTGCAACAGGTCGCAATTTTATGCAAAGAGCAGCGGGTGGCTCTCTTTATTGATGAATTTACCTATCTGCTGGCAGCCGATCCAAGCGTAGCTGGGACGCTGCAAAATGTGTGGGATCACTATCTGAAGCAAGATAATCTTTTACTGGTTATTTGCGGCTCTCATCTGGGCATGATGCAACGCCATACGCTCTCGTATCAGGCTCCGCTCTATGGACGAGCAACTGCGCAGATTCGTTTGCAGCCTTTGCCTTTTGGCATCACTAAAAAATATTTTCCTACTTATCAGGCTCATGAGCGCGCTGCCATCTATTCTATATGGGGCGGCATTCCAGCTTATTGGGAGCGCATCGACCAATCTCAATCGGTTTCGGATAATATTCGTACCCAATTACTGAATTCTAATAATTTGATGCAGTCCGAACCAAGATTGTTGTTACAGGATTTTGTTTCAGAGCCCCATAACTATGTAGGCGTTTTGCGTGCCATCGCGAATAATGCTCGAACACAAAAAGAGATTTCCAACTTTTCGGGTCTTCAACAAGGTCACACGTCTAAATATCTAGGTGTATTGCAAGAATCTGGCTTTGTCGAGAGACGTGTTCCCGTAACGGTGCAAGAGCGTTCGCGGCAAGGGCGATATCATATTACAGACCCTTATCTGCGCTTCTATTATCGATTTTTGTCTGCCCGTCAAGCACAACTTGCGATGGGTGTTCAAACGCAAGTACTCGCCGAAATTCAGAGCCATTTTTTAGAGTTTATTGGTACCCATACGTGGGAAGAAATCTGCCGCGAATGGACGTTGCGCGCTAGTGTTGCTGGCGATCTGTCAATGATGATCGATCATGTTGGTAGCGCATGGACCAAGCATGCTCAGGTAGACGTTGTGGGCATAAACCGAGCCGAAAAGCAATTAATTTTAGGCGAATGTAAGTGGAGCCCAAAAGCAAGTGGTCGAAAGGTCCTGTCTGACTTGGTTGCCAAGACCAATGAAATCGTACCAAAGCAAGGAGAGTGGACAGTTTCTTATCTCGGTTTCGCTCGTGGTGGGTGGACTGAACCAGCAAAAGACTTTGCAGATGAAGTAACACAGAACCCTAAGACGGCCGCGAATTGGAAGAGTAGCTCTGTTCAGCTGATAGATTTGGATCGAGTAGACATTGATATGCAAAAATGGACGGGCAGCTAACCTATGACAACCAAACTAAAAGTCGGCTATGTGGGCGTAGCGTACACCACATATTTTGCCGAAGAACACAATCAATATAACCGAGCCATTACGGGGCTCGAAGCGTTGAGCCGCGAGCTTGACTTCGAACTGGTCGCCATTCCGTACGGCCTGACCGACGACGAGCTGACTCAAACTGCCATCAACGAATTGACCGCCAAGAAAGTCGACTTTTTGCTGCTGCAAACGGCCACCTGCGCCGCTGGGGATCAGATTCTGCAACTGGCACAAGTTGCCCCTTATTTGGGGCTGTGGGCCACGCCGGATCCGCACCAGTCGGGCGACATTCAGCTGCACTCGCTGGTTTCGATGCAGCACTTTGCTTCGATTTTGAAACGATATGTACCCGAAGAAGAGACGGCCTTTAAGTGGTTTTACGGCAACGTCGAGGACGCTC
>Ga0209185_1000590_pt1 | contig 40471 bp, 29 predicted proteins | sample SidtaG_2_FD_187425 | JGI IMG/M metagenome (GOLD analysis project Ga0209185, IMG submission 187425) | Marine algal microbial communities from Sidmouth, United Kingdom - Sidmouth_Asex2 metaG (SPAdes) (version 2) | ecosystem: Host-associated > Algae > Red algae > Unclassified | place: Sidmouth... | reverse complement strand
GTTCTAATGCACGAGCATAGCCATCAAATACGGCAATAGACGTTCCAAACATAATCGAAAAAGCCGCCACTGCAATAATAAAGTAGCTCCACTCTCCTATGGTTATTGTGTACAACTCTACCACTTGATTCGCAAAAGTAGCACTTTGTTGGGACATCTCCACGCCCGAACCATACATAATAAATGCGCCCAACGTTATAAAGCAAACGGACAGTATTGCCGAAATAATGTACCCAAAATTAAAGTCAAAAAGGGTTTCTTTTAAAGTTGGTTTGTAGCCTGTTTGTTTGATGCGTTCTATCGTCCAAAGGCTATTCCAAGCGGACAAATCCACAGCCGTCGGCATCCATCCCATCAAGGCAATTATAAACAAAATCCCTGTATCGTTCCAGACTTCGGGCGGGGTAAAATTGGGTACTTTTTCGATTGGTCCATTTATTAGCGTCAAAATAAATGCGCCCAAAGTCGATAGCAACAAAACGCTGCCAATCACTTTTATCATCGAATCCAAAACACTGTATTTTCCCAATACCAAAATCCCTACACAAACAATAAAAAGAATCAAGGTTGTCAGTAACTTAAAGTCTGTCAATTGATTGAGTCCAAATAGATTTTCTAAAAAACCTGCTGTCACAAATCCTACGGCAGCCGTCACAAAAAACATCGACGCTATGGTTATCAAAAAATAGGCAATCAACATCCATCTTCCAACTCGTTTGTATCCATCAATGATACTTTCTCCTGCTGCATTTGCATAGCGAGAGCCGTATTCAAAAAAGGGATATTTAAATAAGTTCGCACAAATGACCGCCCACAATAACAAAAATCCATACTCTGCTCCTGCCCTCGTTGATTGTACCAAATGCGAAACGCCAATGGCGGTAGAGGCAAATAAAATACCTGGTCCCAATGCCTTTAAAATTCCTTGCAATTTGTTTTTGGAAGTATTCAATTTTTTTAATCGTTTTGGTTTTAGAAAAAGTGGGTAAAGAGACGGGACTGGTGACGAGTGACTGGTGACGAGTGACTGGTGGTAATATTCCTCTTAGATAGTCGTTGCACCCATGAAAAATAGCCCTGATAGTAGTGGTATAGCTTACTTTTAGTGCCGTAGTTCTTGGTTCTTAGTGCTGTGGTTCGGTTCTGCTGTGATTTGTGGTTTTTGTAAGCTATAAGAACGGATAGCAGGACTGAGCGTCACGACGAAGCAACGAACAGTTCGCTCCTAATCATCACAATAAAGTATCTATTTTGTCCATTTCATATTATAATCATACCTTTACTTTTTTTTTAAGAATTTGTTGGGACTTTGAATTTAAAAGTGAAAATCCCAACAAGCTCTAAAGCAATATACTAAATATGAACCTCAATATAGAAAATAAAAACGCTTTTGTTGGCGGAAGCACGCAAGGAATCGGCAGAGCATGTGCCGAAACATTGGCTAAAATGGGCGCAAATGTTACCCTAATCGCCAGAAATGAAGAAAAACTCAAGGAAGTCCAAGCGGCTTTAGATACTTCTAAAGGGCAAGTTCACGATTATTTGGTCATTGACTATACAGACATCGACAACTTACAAAAGGCGGTTCAAAACTACCTAAGTAACCAAAAAAAACCGATTCATATCCTTGTCAATAATACGGGTGGACCACCAGGAGGCGCAATCACGGACGCCACGCCAAGTGAGTTTTTGCAAGCCCTCAACAACCATCTTATCTGCAATCATCTCCTGACACAAGCGGTTTTAGAAGGCATGAAAACCGAAGCATACGGGCGTATCGTCAATATCGTCTCTACCTCCGTCAAAATCCCCATCAAAGGATTGGGCGTATCCAATACCACAAGGGGCGCCGTGGCAAGTTGGTCAAAAACCCTCGCCAACGAAGTCGCCATACACGGCATCACGGTCAATAATGTCTTGCCTGGCGCAACGGCTACCCAACGCATCCACTCCATCATCGAAAATCGTGCAAAAAAGGCCAATATCAGTCTTGAGGTTTCTGAAAACAATATGAAATCGTCTATTCCTATGAAAAGATTTGCATCGCCCGAAGAAATCGCCAGTGTCGTTGGATTTTTGGCATCGCCCGCTGCAAGTTACGTTACAGGCACAAGTATTCCCGTAGATGGAGGACGTACAGGAAGCATTTGATTCTAAATTCTAAAGCGCACCGAGGCCACTCAAAATCACATTTAAACAATAAAAACATCAATTTATTTTTTGCATAAAACCTTAAAAACTACTAACTTTCTTGAATTAATTTGTCAAAAAATACGTTAGTACAAATAAAGATAAATTTTTATCGTCAAAGTTATGAACAAAGCAAAATACTTAAAATATTCCCTACTTGCTTCTGGCAACTTATTCGCTGCTTGGGTCATTAGTAGTGCTGCAAGCATACACTACTTTACCCGTAGAGACAGAAGTCCCGTAGAAGCCTTACAAGCCCTATCCGACAAACCCATAGAGGACGTAAGTGTCGTAACCGACGATGGCGTCTGGGTATCTGGTTGGTTGATTGACAACGACTCTGACAAAGTCGTCATCTTGCTCAGTGGACGAGGCTCTAACCGAAATGCCAATATCAAAAAGGCGCAAATATATATAGAAAGAGGCTATTCCGTCTTAATGCCCGATTTGCGAGCAACAGGACGAAGCGATGGACATCGCATTAGTTTTGGTTGGTATGAACGCAAAGACATTGAAGCATGGTATCGTTTTCTACAATCGAAAAAATACAAATACATCGCTGCCCATGGTTATTCTATTGGTGCCGCAACGATTTGTTATAGCCTTCGCAATGTCAAAGGCTACGATTTTGTTGTTTTAGAATCTTGTTATCGAGACTTATTTGAGCTTACCCAAAATACATTACGACGCACCTATTTGCCCCAAACAACCGCTTACCTCATCAAGCCCATGACGGAATATTTACTCCGTGTTGTTTCTGACAAATTGCGTCCTGAAATATTTTTAGAACGCTGTAAAGCTCCCCTACTCATGATGGGTGGTGACTCTGAAACGTTGGTTCCTGCGCCTACAACCATAGAATTATTTGTCCAAAATAAAGCTCGTTTTTCCAAGCTGCATTTATTCAAAGGAGCGATTCACGAAAATTTCTCTATAAATTTTCCAGAAGAATATAAAAAGGTACTAACCGATTTTTTACAACACGTCGAAGCAAGCCACGAATACAAACATCTTCGACGCAAACAAGTAGCTTCTTGAAAAATTATAGTCTTAAATTCTAATTTCTATTGTACTAACTGATTAACAAATTTACTAATTACTGATACACTAAAAAGGAGCGAAAGGACAGTCACTTCGTCGTTACGTTTAGTCCTGCTATCCGTTCTTATGGCAAAAGCAACAACCTCAATAATCGCAACTACAAAAACGACATAAACCACAAAAACTACTTAACTATTTTGCCATACCACTACTATCAGGGCTATTTTTCATGGGCGCAACATTTAAGTAACTGCACAAAAAAATATCGTAGTAAATAAATTAAAAAGCAAAGCAAAAACATCACCCGTCACCCGTCACTTAAACAATTCGTTCCATCACAAAATAAGTATGTTTCAACGTATTTTTTTCGTCTAAAAGACCTTCCTTTTTCGAGATAATTTTCCAATCTTTTTTATCATAAGTCGGAAAAAAAACATCGCATTGTGGCACATCAACATCAATCTCCGTAATGTATAAACGATCTATTAATTTTTCCTTTAGAGCCAACGCATAAATCTGTCCCCCACCAATAATAAACACTTCTTCTTCCCCATTAAATTCGGCTAAGGCCAAACCTTCTTTGATAGAATGCACCACGACACAATCCTGCGCTTCATACGCTTGGTTTTGTGTCACAACAACGTTGGTACGATTCTTTAAAATGCCCGTTGCCTCAAAATTTTTACGTCCTGTAATGATGTGATGCCCACGAGTTGTTCGCATGAAATAGCGCATGTCCACAGGTAACTTCCACGGCAAATCGTTATTGACGCCAATACAACCATTGGTAGAAACCGCCGCTATTGCAGAAACAATCATTTAATTTTTTTAAGACGTTTGTTAATCGCTTTTAAGTCAAAATGTGTTGGGTCAAAATCTTTGCCTAAAACCCTTCTACTTTTTTTATAATCTTTGTGTTCTTTGTCTCTAAATGCTCCCATTAAATTCACATAATTTTCTGCGCCTTTACTTTTTTCTGGAGGACATTGGTTTTCACCTTCCAAACAAATGGGATATTGTTGGTCTTCTTTGACTTTCCAAAATTGCTTTCGTTCGATGCGATGTACCCATTTACTTTTTTGTACATCATAAATATATCCAATCACATCGTCAAAATTAAAAATATCTTTCAACGTCATTTTTGTTGCATCGTTTTTAAGATCACTGTACAATGTTCCGATATTTTCAAAACCGTCATTTAGTGTTTCAAACTCGTATAAAGAATTGTCTTCCCAGCCCATAGTTGCTTGAAGAATGCTGTGAAACTTCTCAAAAGTAATATCGTCTTTCACCAATATTTTTCGCCAAACATATGGCTCTACGTCCATCAAAATAACATTTAATTCGAGTGCTTTTATCATAATTGTTGTTTTTAAAAAATTAAAGTTTTATTGCACAATTATACCAATCCATAGTTAAAATGTGTCTATGTCGGTAAATGAAAGCCATCTTAGAGATGTCGTCCATTTGCGTACCTATTTTGAATAATTTACTAGCTTAATTAAGGTTCGCATTCTTAAAAAGGGTTAGTATTAGATTGCAACTTTTCCTTTTATGTGTGGATGAGGATTGTAATCTTCTAAGGTAAAATCTTCGTATTTAAAATCAAAGATATTTTTTACACTTTCATTTATTTTTACAGTTGGTAGTGATTTTGGGGTTCGGCTCATTTGCAATTTTACTTGCTCAAAATGATTTTGGTACACATGTGCATCTCCCAAAGTATGTACAAATGTTCCCACTTTCAAATCACAAACTTGTGCGACCATCATTGTCAATAAAGCATAAGAAGCGATATTGAAAGGTACTCCTAAAAAAGCATCTGCTGAACGCTGATACAGTTGGCAACTCAACGTACCATTCGCCACATAAAACTGAAACAAGATGTGACAAGGCTGCAACTTCATTGCTTGTAAATCCGCAACATTCCAAGCACTTACCAACATTCGACGGCTATTCGGATTTGTTTTAAGTTGCTCTATCACTCGTTTAATTTGATTGATAACGATTCCATTGCCTCCTTCCCATTCAACCCATTGCTTGCCATAAACAGGCCCTAAGTCTCCATTTTCATCTGCCCACTCATTCCAAATTCTAACGCCATTTTCTTGAAGATATTTTATATTGGTATCTCCTTTTAAGAACCAAAGCAACTCGTATATAATGGATTTCAAATGTAGCTTTTTGGTCGTCACTAAAGGAAAACCTTCTTGCAAATTAAAACGCATCTGGTAGCCAAAAAGACTTCGGGTTCCCGTTCCTGTACGGTCTCCTTTCTCGACTCCTTGTTCCATGATGTCTTTTAGTAAATTGAGGTATTGGCGCATTTGGTTTTTGTGGTTTTTGTGGTTTTTGTGGTTTAAGTCGTTTGAGTTGTTTGAGTCGTTTAAGTCGTTTGAGTTGTTTGTAGAGTAAATTTTTGATTTTTTTTTACAGTCGTTTGAGTTATTTTTGTGGTTTCTGGTATTTGAACTACAGCACCAAGAACCAAGAACCAAGAACTACGGCACTTATTCCAATACAACTACTTAAACGACAAAAACCACTTAAACGAAAGAAGATTTCTCCAACCCAAGCCACTCTAAAGCGGAGCCACTGAGTAAGAGTTCTGTTACGTCATCAGAATAATTCATGCTTTCGATTAGCTTTCCTGGTACATGTTCGCCCAAGGGAAATGGGTAATCTGATCCCAGGGCAATGCGATTCGGGCCGATTAATTCGATGAGGTAATCTAACATTCGGGGATCGTGTACTAAGGAATCAACAAAGAATTTTCCGAGATATGATTTTGGATTTTTATCGTTGTCAATGGCGCACAAATCAGGTCGAACATCGAAACCATGTTCGATTCGGCTGATTGTGGCCGGAAAAGAGCCTCCACCATGGGCAAAAGCCACTTTCAAGTTGGGCAATCGCTCAAAAACGCCCCCAAAAATCATAGAACAAATCGCCAAAGATGTTTCCGCAGGCATTGCCACCAACCAGGGTAGCCAATACTTTTCCATCTTTGACTTTCCCATCATGTCCCACGGATGCACGAAAACTGCTGCGCCAAGTTGCTCTGCTGCTTGAAAAACAGGAAATAAGACTTCATCCGATAAGTTCCAATCATTGATGTGTGAGCCAATTTCCACGCCTCTCAGCCCAATTTTCATACATCGTTCCAATTCTTTGATGGCTAATTCTGGGGTTTGCATCGGTAAAGTACCCAAACCTATAAAACGTTTGGGATATTTTTCGACGATTCCTGCGATATGGTCATTCAAAAAACGAGCAACGTCATAACAATCCTTCCCTTTCGCCCAATAATTGAACAAAACGGGGATGGTTGATAAGACTTGTACATCGACATGGGTATGGTCGCAATCTTTCATGCGTCGCTCTGCACTCCAACAATTATCTTCTATCTCTCTAAAGAATTTATCATCCATCATCATTCTCGCACAACATGGCTTATGATGATTCAAGCTAATAAAGCCACCATATCCAAAACGATCTGCCCATTTTGGCATATGTTCGGGCATAATGTGCGAATGAATATCTATTTTCAACATAATGTTTTGGGAGTTTTATAATTCTATGATGCTAACCATATAAGTTATGTAAGTTTGTTTTAGTGCATATATAGCAACCCTAATTCGGTTCAGGAATTTTGTTTAACGCAAAGACCGCAAAGAAGCGCAAAGCTCGACAGAAACCAATCTCTTTGCGACCTTTGCGAAAACTCTGCAACCTTTGTGTGAAATACACTTTTTCTATTTTCAAATAGGCCTGCTATAATTAGCATTTTATGATTCGCTTTTTCCGTTGTCACTCATCAATAAGGCTGGGTTCATGCCCATATTAGAGAAACCGCCATCGTGATAGAGGTTTTGCATAGTCATCATACGAGTATAATCAGAAAACATCATCACACAAAAATCGGCACATGATTCAACATCTGCATTCCCTAAAGGGGACATTTTTTCTGCGTATCCAAAGAATTCATCAAAACCTTTCACGCCAGAACCAGCCGTTGTAGGTGTGGGTGACTGTGATATGGTATTGACTCTTACATTATTTTTTGTACCAAAGTAATACCCAAAACTTCGGGCAATTGACTCTAATGTTGCTTTTGCATCTGCCATATCTCCATAATCGGGAAAACTACGCTGTGCTGCTATATACGATAAGCCCAAAATTGATCCCCAATCGTTCATGGCATCCATTTTATAAGCCGTTTGCATGACTCTGTGGAATGAAAATGCTGATATGTCTAATGTTTTGTGGAGATAGTCGTAATTTAAGTCTGTATAGGCTCTTTTTTTACGCACATTTGGAGACATTCCGATAGAGTGTAAGATAAAGTCCAGCTTGCCCAACTGTTCGACGGACTGTTCAAACAATTTTTGTAAATCCTCCATATTCGTTGCATCTGCTGCAATTACTTCAGTATTACACAACTCTCCTAATTCCTTAATTTTGCCCATTCTTAAAGCTACTGGGGCATTGGTTAATGTAAACTCTCCACCAGCTTCTTTTACTTTTAATGCCGTTCTCCAAGCGATGGATTTATCATCTAAAGCTCCGAAAATAATTCCTTTTTTACCTTCTAATAGTTTCATTGTTTTATTTTAATTCGCTGCAAAGATAAAAAAACCCTTTTGCTCTTTCAGAACAAAAGGGTGTTAATTATTTTTTCTCTTTTTTTTGAAAAGATATAAGTAGTAGAGACCATGTAAAATAGTCCTGATTACTATGGCATTTGCAAATTATTTTGCCAGTCTAACATTCACCCACTTCACTTTCTAAAAATGACTTGTCTCATCTACCAAACGTTTATCTTGATTTTTGACTTGATAAGTTAACATTCGTAAAGGAACAGATAATTCTTTGGGGCTTTTTTCTGGAGATTCTTGTCGCTTTTTAAATAATTTTGACCAAAAACTCACAATTTTATGAGCAAAAACCCATTGTTGACCAGTACGATTATTGAAGAAGCATTTTTTCCTCTGCAATGTTCCTTTCAACGCAAAAGCACAGAGATTTTCTGCAAGGTTAGGGAACATAAATAGACCTTGCACCCTTTGCGCAATCTTTGCGAACCTTGCGTTTAAGTTGATATGTTGTTCATTGAGCGGAGTCGAATGACCGTTCTCTGAAACCTTGCCAGTCAGCAATAGCAAAAACCTAGTATGACTTAATGAGATTCAACAGAACCAACAAACTAATTCCCCCCCTGACCACGATTTTGCTGTTGTCCCTGATTCTGTCCTTGCGACTGCCTCTGCTGTTGAGACTGCGGCGCCTGTTGTCCACGGGCACCCACAGCTTCCACGCTCGTAATAAAATACTTCGTATCCCCTCTAAATTTCCAAGTAAAGAACTTCTCCTCATAGTGCAACTTCACCCGATTCCCATTATCCACCGCCCGTTCAATATCCTTAATCACCTCCTTATCACCAGGTGCCACTGAGAAATTCCAAATTGACGAAGTAACATCACCATCACTACCAAAGCCTCCACCAGTATTGAGCTGTCCTTCATACGTCTTAAACATCAATCCCTTTTTACTCATCTTCATCACCGTACCCGCACGATACCCCTCACTAAAACTGAGCGCAATCGACAAGTAAAAAAGCAATCCACCCACCAACAATAATCCCAAAAGACTAAATAACAATATCTTTTTCGTTTTCATAAATACATTTTTTTAATTTTCTTAGAGCCGTAATTTTTGTGGTTCTTGGTTCTTGGTTCTTGGTTCTTGGTTCTTAGTGCTGTAGCAAAAAATAAACCACATAAACTACTTAAACTACAAAAACCACATAAACTAAACAACCTCTCTCATTTTCCGCAAAGGCAATTCCTCCCGTTGCAACCAATTATCAGCAGGATATTCCGCCGCCAAATCCACTAAATGCAGCACATAAGCATTCCGAGAACGCTCCGACTGATTGGCCTCACTCATATGCACATTTGACCCATGCAACAATATCAGGTCACCCTTTTTAGCCACCAACGGCACCGCCCCACTCAACTTCCATTTATCTTTTCGTTCCACCAAATCCTCAAACAAAGTCCCATCATTCGACTCATTTCTTTTAAAACGATTGTACAACGGATATTCCGTATGCGAACCAGGCAAACCCCACAAACAAGCATTTTCCTCATCCACATCCTCCAACGCAATCCACGCCCCCAAACACGACAACGGCTCCGTATACAAAAACGTCGAATCCGTATGAGGCGACACATTTCCCCCCACCTTCGGCGACTTAAAAATATACTGACTTTGAATAATCGCAGGTTCTTCATGTCCAAACTGCAACGCAATATCCAACAACGCCTGTTTATAGCTAAATCGCTCAAAAACCTCATTCAAATCGTGCAACGCATGCCCAACCTTATTAATTTTGAGGCTCTTATCCTGCCCATCCTTCAAATCAATCGACTCAAAAAAGCACCGAATCTTATCGCCACTCTCCAAAAAGTACCGATCACTCGTCTGTGTCTGCACATTCGTCGAAAACACAGAATGGTGATCCAACTCAATTTCCGCCAACAATTTTTCCATTTGCGCCCTCAATTCATCCACCTCTTCCCCACTCGCATAATTCTCCACCAACAAAAACCCATTTTCCTCAAAAGACGCCATTTGTTCACTCGAAAGCATAACTATATTTTTAAAATAAACTGAATACCACAAGTTAGCACAAAAATCCCACCCTCAAAAATGAACCCTTCAATTTAGTTTGATTTTTTAATAAGGAGAGAACGGTAAAATGCTCCGTCGTACAGCATGCTCCCGCTATCCGCTAATGGATGGCATCTCCAAGATGCCTTGCATTTTCGCAATATATTCTGCGAAAAGCCAACGCTTCGCCAACGCAGCCATCCAACCACTACTATCGGGTCTAGCTTAAAAGGACAGAACGCTCAAATGAACGGCTTATATGAACTTAAATAACTTATATGGTTAACAAAAAACTGCCTTTTTGACAGACCCAAAAAAATAAAACCCGACAAAACAAACATTTTTTTGCCAAAATTTCAAAATTTCGACCAAGAATGGCACTTGGCACAAGGATTGAAGAATAAAAAATAGTTGCTGACACAAAGCATCCAAATAAAAAACAAAAAATTAATAAATCAATTCAATAATTCAATAACAATATGAGCAAAATAATCGGAATTGACTTAGGAACCACCAACTCTTGTGTTTCCGTAATGGAAGGAAAAGAGCCTGTGGTTATCCCTAATGACGAAGGTAGAAGAACGACACCTTCTATTATAGCATTTCTTGAAAATGGAGAACGTAAAGTAGGAGACTCTGCAAAACGTCAAGCAATCACCAACCCTATCAACACCATTCGTTCTATCAAACGATTCATGGGAATGCGTTACTCTGACGTAACAGACGAAGCAGATAACATGGCATACAAAGTTGTCAAAGGCGACAACGATACTGTACGTATAGACATCAACGGAAGACTATACACGCCACAAGAAATCTCTGCAATGGTTTTACAAAAAATGAAACAAACAGCAGAAGATTACTTAGGACACGAAGTGACAGAAGCCGTTATTACGGTACCTGCCTACTTCAATGACTCTCAACGTCAAGCAACAATCGAAGCAGGAGAAATCGCTGGATTGAAAGTAAGACGTATCATCAACGAGCCTACTGCCGCTTCTTTAGCATACGGTCTCAATAAAGAGATGGAGGATGTAAACATTGCTGTATTCGATTTAGGAGGTGGTACTTTCGATATATCTATCCTTGAATTGGGCGATGGCGTTTTTGAAGTAAAATCAACCAATGGAGATACACACTTAGGTGGTGATGACTTCGACCAAGTATTGATTGACTTCTTAGCGGATGAGTTCACTAAAGAAAATCCAAAAATTGACTTACGTAAAGACCCTATGGCTTTACAACGTCTTAAAGAAGCCTCTGAAAAAGCAAAAATCGAGCTTTCAAGCTCACAAGAAACGGAAATCAATCTTCCTTATATCACTGCTATTGATGGTGCACCAAAACACTTGGTGAAAAAAATCACTCGTTCTAAATTTGAGCAATTATCAAGCGAACTGATTGAGCGTACCTTAGAGCCTTGTCGCAAAGCATTAAAAGATGCAGGAATGACAACAAGCGATATTGCTGAGGTAATCTTAGTAGGGGGTTCTACTCGTATCCCTAAAATCCAAGAAGTCGTTGAGAAATTCTTCGGTAAAAAACCATCTAAAGGGGTAAACCCTGATGAGGTTGTAGCTGTTGGAGCTTCTATTCAAGGAGGGGTATTGACAGGAGATGTCAAAGATGTCTTACTCTTAGATGTAACACCACTTTCTTTAGGTATCGAAACATTAGGAGGCGTTTTCACAAGATTAATTGATGCGAATACAACGATTCCTACCAAAAAATCACAAGTATTCTCTACGGCTGCCGCTAACCAACCAAGTGTAGAAATCCACATTCTACAAGGGGAGCGTTCTATGGCAAAAGACAACAAATCTATTGGTCGTTTCCACTTAGATGGAATTCCACCAGCACCAAGAGGTGTTCCAAAAATCGAAGTAACCTTTGATATTGACGCAAATGGTGTCTTACACGTAGGCGCAAAAGATCAAGGTACAGGAAAAGAGCAAAGTATCCGTATTACAGCAAGCACAGGTTTATCTGATGCAGAGGTAGAGAAAATGCGTAACGAGGCTAAAGCCAATGAAGCAACGGATAAAGAAGCAAAAGAGAAGGTAGAAAAAATGAACAAAGCCGACAATATGATTTTCACTACTGAAAAACAATTGAAAGAATTTGGCGACAAAATTTCTCCTGCACACAAACAAGGAATTGAGGACAACTTAACCAAATTAAGAGAAGCACACCAAGCAGCAGATATAGTCGCTACAGAAGCTGCCATCGAAAGCTTAAATGAAGCTTGGAACGTCGCTACTCAAGAAATGTACGCTCAAGGCGCAGCTAATGCTAGTGAAGACCCTATGGGTGGAGCTGGTACAGAAGAACCTCAAGCCAATGCTGAAGGTAAAGAAGAAGCTGGTGGACAAGAGCCTGAAGATGTAGAGTTTGAAGAAGTTGATGATGATAAAAAATCATAATACCAGTCTTTGAAAAAAAGCTAAAGCCTGTATTCCGTATGGAGTACAGGCTTTTTTTATATAACTCATGATAAAATAATGCCAAATCATTTCCTTGATTTGGTATTTTTCCTAAGTTAATTTTTTGTTAAATACAAATTTAGGCATGGCTTTATATCTGGTTTGTATAAAAATACAAAACCCATTATCAAATTACTGATAACAGGTTTTTTTATGCCTTTTTACAAACTCACTGCCCACCCAAAATAGACCTGATGGCAGTGGTATGGCAAATTAGTTTCTGTGGTTTTTGTTGTCTCTGTCATTTGTGTAGTTCTCTACAAACGCAAAAGGTTCTTTTATTTGCCATAAGAACGTACAGCAGGACTTTCCATAACGATGAAAGATAAACCGTTCTCTCCTTATTTAATTTATCCCGTTATTACTTCCTATTTTCATGATTTCTATAGAGTCTAATTCCGTAACATACCAATACATTTATTCCTAAAAAGGAGCGAACTGTCAAGAGCTTCGTCGTCACGTCTGGTCCCGCTATCCGCTACTATAGCCTCTCCACCTATCAAGAAAAGAACCGCAACGACTTAAACCACTAAAATCACTGAAACGACTTAAACGAAAAGAAGGCTATAACGCTGCTATCGGGGCTATTTTAAAAGGTCTCATCTCCCTAATTATAGCTCACGAAAAATAGAAGCGACAAGTGATTAATAAGATCATCCGTCATCCGTCACCCATCACAAAAAGCCACTAATCCCCAGTACCCAATCGCAAAAACGTTTTTTGTTTAATCGCATCCTCAATTGCCCTGCGCTCCACATCAACCGTTTTGCCAGCAATAATCAAAGACTTCGCCTTCCCCTCAATTTTACCAAATAGCCAATCCACAATATCCTCCACCGCATCAAACTCACTAAAAGTTACATACATTTTAATCGTTTCTACAAAACCAATTTGTCGCCCTTTATGGTCATCATCAATAATGATTTTACCATTCGTATTCGGAATTTTAAATTCTTCTCCATACACCAACCAACGATATTTTGTCCCAAACAAATGATATTTCAAATCTTTTTCTGTTGTAATAATTTCAATTTTCAACTTTGTCCCTGCAAACAAAGCTCCTTCTTGTTGGTAAGTTTCTGTAGCAGATTCAGGTTGCACATGAATATTCTTCGTATTGCTCAAATAGCCCTCAATCTTTGCAGACAAATCCTCTATTTTTTGAAAACGCTCTGTTGCCATTTGCTTGACAATTTCATCCTCAAATTTTTCAAAATTGTCAGGATGGTATTTTCCTCGCAATTCTTTTTTACGTTTTTTAAAGGTTACCACATCCATATCCTCCAAAGACACTTCAAATATTTTCAAAATTTCTGCCTTATCAGCATTCGTTATATTGTTCATATATTTTTATTATAAGTAAATCAGTGTACGGGTGACGGGTGACGGGTGACAAGTGGCGAGAGACTAATCATTTTATTTATTTTTCAGCTCTCTTTAATCTCGTCACATATCACCAGTCACTCGCCACCAGTCACTCGTCACAAAATCACCCGTCACTCACCTACAAAACCATCCTATATTGCCGTCGAAGAATCGGCATATTTTCTCTAAAAATCAAAATAGGACTATGCCCTACAAAAGCCATTTTCTCCGTAAAATCCACTGTCAGCCACTTATCCAAAGTAGATTTATCCCGTTTAAACATCGTCAAAATGCTATTTTTATGGCTTTTCGTATACTTTTTTAAGCCCGACAACACACTATCCGCCTTCATTTCCACAAAATCAAATTCCTCACTACCCACCAATTCACCAACCAACAATTGAAAATCCATTTTACGACTTTTGTAGCTTCTTGTTTTGTCGGCCACAATATGTAAAAAACGATAATTTGCCTCCAGAGATTGTGATAAATCGTGAATCCATTCAATTGCTTTTATTCCTTCCTTCTCTAAATCTGTCGCCAAAACCAACTCCTTTATTTCTCCCAAATAGTTGGCTTTTTTAGGAACAACTAAGATAGGACAATTTGCCTTTGCAATCAACGCATCTACTTTACTTCTAAACCAAATATTTCGGATACCTGATTTTTCTTTAGAACTCAAAATCACCAAATCACTCCCCTCATTATTCGCAAAATCTACTACATTGTCAATATCAAAATCAGGATAGCTTTGATAACAAATATTTACTTTTTGAAAATCATGTTCTTGAAAAAAATCACGAAGGCTCGAAAAATACATTCGTACCTCTCCATCTCCATGTCGCACATACTTTTCAATAAAATCAAATAAGGAAATATTTTGTGTAGGTACATTCGCCATTTTTGAAGAAGAATCCAAAATAGTTAAGACTGCACCCGTTTTTAAGGCAAGTTGTACGGCATAATGCATGGCACTATGGGTATATTCAGCAAAGTCTGTTAAGGCAAGTATTTTTTTCATGCCCCTTAAATTACAAAAAAAGTCGAATCAACACAAATTTTATTTTAGTAAATTAGTGGGTTAGAAACCTTGCCAACTAGCCCCGATAGTAGTGTTATGATGGTAGCAGCGTAGGCTTGTAGGGGCATTGCCCTAACTTGGCAAACCAGCATAGTAGCGGATAGCGGGCCTGAACGTCACGACGAAGCAATAGGCCGTTCGCTCCTAATTGAAACAAAATAAATGAACTGTGCTATTAGGCGGAGTCAAAAAGAAACTACAAAAACGACTCAATCCACAAAAACTAAATCACCGTTTCCAATAATCAATAGAAGAAACTTCCTCCAAGATTTTCAGATAACTACCATACCGAGAATCCGCCAACAAATCATCCATGTACGCCTGTCGCACCGCACACTTTGGCTCTTCCCGATGCAAGCAATTATTGAACTTACAATCAGAAAGTAAATCTTTCATTTCCGTAAAATAATGGCTAACTTCCTCTGGCTCAATGTCTACCGCTGCCAATTCCTTAATTCCTGGCGTATCGACAATATAGCCACCCACAGGCAATAAATGCATTTCTGAATAAGTAGTTGTATGCTTTCCTTTATGTGTATAAGACGATAATTCTTTTGTTTGTAAATCTAAATCGGGAATTAATTGATTGATGATGGTAGATTTTCCGACTCCTGAATGACCTGCAAAAAGCGTTGTTTTGTCTTTCAACAAGCCATTGAGTCGCTCCACATCTTCTTCATTATGAGCAGAAATCAACTCAACACCGTAACCAATATTTTCATACGTTTTCTTAATAAGGTCAAAACGCTCAAAATCTTTATCCTTATAAATATCCCGTTTATTGATAATCAAGGTCGCTGGAATATGGTGCATTTCAGCAATCATCAACATCCGATCCATAAAGCCCGTAGATGTTCGAGGCATCGACATGGTGCCCACCAAAAAAAGCTGATCCAAATTGGAGGCAATGATGTGATTTTTATGGGGATTGCGAGGCGAACGCCGAATGATATAGTTTTTGCGGTCTTCAATTTCGTGAATCATATAGGTTTCCAGTCCCTCCTCTTTTTTCAAGAAAACCACGTCTCCCACTGCAAGCGGATTCGTGGTATTTAGGTCTTGAATCCGAAACTTGCCCTTAATTCTCGCCCTAATTTGTCCTTCTTCGCTCTCACAGATATACCAGCTCCCCGTAGATTTTATAACTTTTGCTTTCAAATAAATATTTTTTAAGAAATTTTAAATTCTATTTTATAATAGAGAAAGTGTTTTTCACGCAAAGAGCGCAGAGTTTTTCGCAAAGGGCGCAAAGAAACTAGTCTCTGAGAGGTCAAGAACCATAGCACTCCAAAACATGCCCACACACTACTAAGAACCAAGAACCAAGAACTACAGCACCACAGCACTAAAAAAACTACAACACCAAATTAATCGAATGCACCGCCTCCACCAAATCAAACATCACCTGTTCATCCTTTTCGATAGCCGTTCCGACCACAATGACATCTGCCCCAGCCTTACAAATACGCACCGCCATTTCGGGCGTACGAATACCACCGCCTACGATGATGGGGGCATCTACATGCTTGCGTACCTGTTGCAACATTGCCTCACTCACCGCCTTTTCCGCACCACTTCCAGTATCCAAATAAATAATTTTCATTCCCAACAATTCGCCCGCCATCGCTGTACAAGCCGCAATTGCAGGTTTGTCATGGGGAATAGGGACACTATGCGTAATGTAAGATGCCGTCGTCGGTTTTCCGCCATCCACGATCATATAACCCGTCGAGATTACTTCTAGTTCCATCTGTTTCAAAATAGGCGCAGCGACCACCTGTTGTCCAATTAATAAATCAGGATTGCGCCCCGAAATCAATGACAAAAACAGCAAAGCGTCCGCTTCTTCCGTGATTTGCAAGATACTACCTGGAAATAACAATACAGGCACCTCACACACTGCCTTAATACGACGAATCAATATTGCCAGATTATCCTTTACCACCAAACTCCCTCCTACTAAAAACAAGTCCACCTTTGCCAACAAAGCCTGTTCCACCAATCCCACAACCTCTTCCACAGACATTTTATCAGGATCAATCAGTACAGCAAAGAGTTTTCGCCCTTGCCGTCGAGCATTCAGAATTTTTTGGTAAATATTATCAGTCATGGCTATTGGCTTAAAATCAATACATACAAAGGTAAACTTTAAAAAGTTAAATTCTAAATTCTCATTTTGATTAGTGAGCATGCTTATACAGTTTTGCTCATTTGTATCGTTATTAGGTAAACTTTAGAAATTAGGAGCGAACTGTCAGGTGCTTCGTCGTGAAGGAAAGGCCTGCTATCCGTTCTTATGGCAAAATGAACAACCAATAATCACGTAAGAACTGCAACTACTTAAACCCACAAAAACGACTTAAACGATTTTGCCATACCACTGCTATCAGGGCTATTTTAAAAGGTCTTTGGTAAAAAAGAACTGGACTTTTCCCGTTGAAACCATGCAGAATAGACCCGATAGTAGCGGAATGGCTGTTTTTGGGTTTAAGTAGTTTTTGTGGTTTTTGTAGTTACTTTACCTTGATAAGTAGGTTCATTCTAAGCCATATTAGCGGATAGCGGGACTGAGCGTCACGACGAAGCACTCAAACATTCTCTACAAAATCATATAAAACTAAAATCATTACCTTTGCAAAAATTTTATCATTACTTACCCAAAACTAGAAAAACGTGATTGCGTATATAAAAGGAAAGATAGTCAAAGCAAGTCCTACCGTTATTATATTAGAAAACAATGGCATAGGTTATCATATCAACATTAGTTTGACGACTTATTCTAAGATGCAGGGCAAAAAAGAGGGTCTGTTGTACATCCATCACTATATCAAAGATGAAAGTCTGCCTATGATGTATGGATTTGCACAGGAACTGGAGAAAACGCTGTTTTTGCACCTTATATCGGTATCAGGCGTAGGCCCAAATACCGCCCTTGTCATCTTGTCTTCGTATAATCCAGCAGAAATCCATAAGGCAGTATCAGAAGGAAATATAGGTTTGTTAAAGTCGATTAAGGGAATTGGACCAAAATCGGCCCAAAGATTGGTATTAGAGCTAAAAGATAAGCTTTCTAAAATGCAAATAAGTGGCAGTATTTCGACGATGCCACACAATACGCTTACAGACGAAGCGTTATCTGCTTTGGTGACTTTGGGTATTTCTAAAGCTGTCGCCCAAAAAGCCATTACAAAAGTTTTAAAATCTCACCCTGATATTGAGACAGTAGAACAACTTGTAAAGACTACCTTAAAAAATTTATAATCATCCAATAGATAGAATTCTGTTTTTATCTGTGTAGAAAATAAACAAAAGTGAGTGTAGGGAAGAAAACCACCTTGATATTACCATTTGTGGCACTTATTGTGCTATGCCTTAGCGTTTCTAAAGGCATCAGCTACAATAGGGCAACACTGATGGATATCGACTTTTTAACACAATTTGAACCAATGGACGAAGCTATGGCTGTGCCTATTGATTCAATAGACTTGCCTTATCCCATTGAAGACTCCCGTTTTGAACATCTCAATGAAGAGCAAAGCACCAATCCATTTGATCTCCAACCCTCTCAGCCTACCATAGAATATGATCCCGTAACTGGTGAATATAGCATTATCAATCCAGCAACGCCCTTTCAGCCTCCACAAACTTTAAATTTTGAGGATTACTGGGAGCTTCAGGACAACTCTTCAATGACGGACTATTGGCGCAATCAATCCCAAAATTCTTCTTTCTCTGATATAGGAGGCGGCGGACTGGGTGGACTTGCCCCCGAATTGAAATTACCTGAATCATTGGGAAAATTTACAGGAGAAGATGCTGTTGATATTCGTCCATCGGGAGGAATTGAGTTAAAAATGGGTTATAGGAGCAATCGGATTGACAATCCCACACTTCCTTTAAGAAATCAGCGAAACGGTTCGCCCCTCTTTGAGATGAATATCAATATGGGGGTTGTCGGAAAAATTGGCGATAACTTAAATTTTAACATCAACTATAATACACAAGCTACTTTTGATTTTGAAAAAAGATTGAAATTAGAGTACACAGGGGATGAAGATGATATTTTACAAAAAATAGAAGCGGGTTATATTGATTTTCCTTTGCCAACTACATTGATTCCAGGAAGTCATAGCTTATTTGGACTTAAAACACAGCTTAAATTTGGACGTTTGACGGCAACAACGGCACTTTCTCAACAAAAATCCGAAAAACGCTGTTTTGACATAGAGCAAGGGGCTTTAAAAAAGGAATTTGAAATTCGTTCTGACCAATTTGAAGAAAATAAGCACTTTTTCTTAGCACAATACTTTAGAGATAACTACAATAAAGCCTTATCAACACTTCCTTTTATTCGTTCTGAGGTATTTATCAACTATGTAGAGGTTTGGGTTACGAATCGTACAGGAGCAACGCAAGACACTCGTAACATCATTGCATTGGCGGACTTAGGAGAGAACAATCCTTATAGACAGCCAAATATCTTGCCTCAAACAACGGATGCCTTCCCTCGAAATGAATCAAATACTTTATTTCAAGATGTAGTTCAAGATGGAAGCAATCGAAATTTAGATCAAGTTGTGACAAACTTAGAATCTGCATTACAATTAGACAATACAAAAGATTTCAGATTAACAGAGGCTCGTCGTCTTCGTCCTAATGAATTTACCTATGACCCACAATTGGGATATATCTCTTTGAATACAGGTCGTTTGCAAAGTGAGGATATTTTGGCGGTATCTTATGAATATACCACTATTTGGGGAGATACTTATAAAGTCGGTGAGTTGTCGCAAGATCGTCCGCCAGATATCAATAATTCGGGACAAGAGCAGGTTTTAGTTACTAAAATGCTTAAAACAAGAGGGCAACCAACAGCGATTCCACTTTGGGATCTGATGATGCGCAACGTCTATAAATTGCCTGGTGCTTACAGAATTAATAAAGAAGATTTCCGTTTAAATGTATTTTATGAAACACCTGGTGGTGGTATCACTCGTTTTCTTCCAGAAGGCGAATCAATAAGAGACAAATTACTGATTCAATTATTGGGCTTAGACAATATGAATTTCCAAAATGACCCAAAACCTGATGGAGTCTTTGACTTTTTTACTGCCGAACCCGTTTCTCTTAATTCAGACTACAACGCCAATAACCAACCTGGCACCTCTACGGGAAATCGTGGTGGTTCTACAGGTGGGGGTTCAGGACAAAATGCCCAATATGGTGGTGCCAATGGTCGCTACTTTAGTACAATGACCGATAATGGTTTGCTTTTCTTCCCTGTGGTAGAACCTTTTGGAGAGGATTTGAGAGCCAATTTTGAGGAAAATGAAGCACCTATCGCCAATACCTATGCCTATGACTACCTTTATGATACAACTTTGGTCATTGCTCGACAATTTCCAGAAAAGAATCGTTTTATCATCAAAGGACAATATAAATCTAACAACTCTTCTGAAATCATCTTAGGAGCATTTAACATCCCTGAGAATTCGATTGCAGTTACTGCAGGGGGAAAACGATTGATAGAAGGTACAGACTTTACCGTAAACTACGGTTTGGGTCGTGTCAATATCTTAAATGAGGCTTACCTTAACTCTGGTATTCCTATTCGAGTTTGTTATGAAGATCAAAACCTATTCAGCATCCAACAAAAAACCTACTTTGGTACGAGATTGGATTATTGGATTAATGATGACTTTACCTTAGGAGGTACTTACGTACACTTATCACAACGACCTTTTACCACAAAAGTAAACTATGGGGATGATGCGATTTCGAATAGAATGGTAGGGGTAGATGGTAATTACTTTAAGGACGCACCGTTCTTAACTCGAATGGTCGATAAGATTCCGTTTATTGATACCAAAGAAAAATCATCTATTCGAGTATCTGCCGAAGCTGCCCGATTTATTCCAGGACACGCCAAAGCTATTGACCTTAATTCTGGTGGGGTTGTTTTCTTAGATGATTTTGAAGGAACACAAAACCAAATTAGTATGGAATTCCCCATCAATAGATGGGCATTGGCAAGTACTCCACAAGATGTTGGTTTCCAAAATTCAGATGTTAATAATGATTTGAGTTATGGTTTTCAAAGAGCGCAATTTTCTTTATATAAAATAGATCCTTCTTTTAGATCACAAGTTGAAGGAGATGAAAATAGCCATTATACTCGTCAAGTCTTGTTAAGAGAAGTATTCCCACAAACTCAATTTCAGCCAGGACAAAATATCTTGCGTACTTTAGATATACTATATAATCCAACTGAACCAGGACCTTACAATTTTACGGTAGATGGTTTAGACATGGATGGTAAATTAATAAATCCAAAAGAAAGTTGGGGAGGAATGACAAGAGAGTTAGATTTGAATGATTTCCAATTTCACAATATTGAATATATTGAATTTTGGATGATGGATCCTTTCTTAGAAAATACAGACCACGAAGGTGGTAGCTTATATTTCGATTTAGGAACAGTTTCCGAAGATGTCTTGCGAGATGGACGTCGCTCTTTTGAAAACGGTTTGCCAACACCTGGACAACCCGAAAATACCGATACAACGACATGGGCAAGAGTTTCTAACAACAACGTAATCTCTCGTTTCTTTGATAGCGATACAACAAATAGAAGAGTACAAGATGTTGGTTTTGATGGTTTAGATAATGAAGGAGAAGCTGTCGTTTTTTCAGATTATGTAACAGCCATTGAAAATAAACCTAATTTGACTGCCGATGTAAAACAGGCTATTTTAGCAGACCCTGCCAATGATGATTTTAGATTCTTTACAGATTATTCAGACACAACTGGTTTATTAGAACGTTATACTCGTTTTAATGCACCTCAAGGAAATTCCGTAGCCCAAGATGAAAACAATAGTAGAGGACTTGTAAGTACTTCTACCAATCTCCCAGATACAGAGGATTTGAATGGAGACAATAACATTGAACAATCAGAAACATATTATCAATACAAAATAAATTTGCACCCTGATATGATGGTGGGGGAAAACTTTATCACCAATATTCAAGAAGGAACAGGTGATACCAGCCTATCCACTCCTTCTCGTTGGTTAAAGTTTCAAATTCCTATTGCTGAATTTCAAAATCAAGTTGGTGATGTAGACATTACAGCCATTCAGTTTATGAGAATGTATATGACAGATTTTGAAGAACAAGTTGTGTGTCGTTTTGCTGATTTCAACTTAATTCGTAACCAATGGCGTAAATACGAAGCCAATATTTATGAAGAAGGCGAATACCAACCAAATGATAATTTGACAACTTCTGAATTCAACTCTACCTCTGTCAGTTATGAACAACATTTCACCAGAGAACCCATTCCTTACCGTTTGCCATTTGGTGTTGCTCAAGAGGAAATTTTCAACAATACATCTGTTCCTATTCGTCAAAATGAGCAGGCTCTTTCTCTTCAAGTCTGTGATTTAGAAGATGGAGTTGCCAATGCCGTTTTCAAAACAGAACGCTATGATATGCGAATGTTTAAGCGACTCCAAATGTTTATACATGCAGAGGAAGCCCTAGAAAGTTTCAATACAGTACAGGATGGAGATATTTCTGCCGTCATAAGAATTGGTAGTGATTTCACTGCCAACTATTATGAATATGAAGTGCCTTTAGAAATCACACCTTATGGCAACTATCCTGAATCAGATGCTTCTAGTAAAAAAATCTGGCCAGATCAGAATAGAGTCGATATTGCATTAGATGACTTGGTAGAACTAAAGAAAATCAGAAATTATACCTTAGACAATCCTAATTTCACAAAACCTTTCTCTCGATTTGTTGAAACAGAATTAGTTGATTCCACTGGAGAAGCTAAAAAACTCCGTCGTAAAATTACGATTGTGGGTAGTCCTGATTTGGGTAAAGTCTCTACCATTATGTTAGGGGTTAGAAATCCAAAAAGAACAGCTTTAACATTAGAATCAGATGATGGATTGACAAAATGTGCAGAAGTTTGGTTCAACGAGTTAGCCTTAGCAGAATTCAACGAAGAGGGTGGTTATGCTGCTTTGGCTCGTGCCGATATTAAATTAGCTGATTTTGGAAACGTTACACTTTCTGGAAATATGCACACCGCAGGATTCGGAACATTGGAACAAAAAATTGTCGATAGATTCCAAGATGATTTATACCAATACGACGCAACCGCTAACCTCAATATAGATAAATTCTTGCCAAAGAAAAGCGGTATTAGAATTCCTATGTATGCAGGATATTCTGAGTCTATCAGCAATCCAAAATACGATCCTTACAATACAGATGTTGTTCTAAAAGAAGCATTAGATTCTGTTGAGTTGTACAAAGGAAGAGAAGCAAGAGACTCTGTAAAAAGACAAGCACAAGAGTACACCAGTATCAAGAGTTTGAATTTTAGTAATGTCAGAAAAATACGCACCAATACAGAAAAGAAACAGCGTTTTTACGATATAGAAAACTTCAATTTAACAGCAGCTTATACCGAAATAAACTATCGTGACCCTACTGTTGAAAAAGAGAAAGAAAAGCGGTATCGTGGTGAATTAGGCTATGCTTACACCACCCGACCCAAATACATCAAGCCGTTCAACAAGATGATTAAATCGAAGAGCAAATACTTAAAGCCCATCAAGGATTTTAATTTCAACTTTGTTCCTTCCAACATCTCCTTCCGTACCGATGTCAACCGTCTATTGGTTTCGACCAAACTTAGAAACTTGGTAGGCGATGGCTACGAAATGCCTACCTTCTACAACAAAGATTTTACCTGGGGACGTTATTACGGACTAAAATTGGACCTTGCAAAGTCGCTTAGTGTAGACTTCCAAGCAAGTAACCAATCTCGTATCGACGAGCCTGTTGGCGAACCAACAGATGCTTCTAAAGAAGAACTTTGGAACAGCTTCAAAGATTTTGGACGTACCCTCAACTACACCCAAAAAGCAACTGTCAATTGGAATGTGCCTATTGATAAGTTCCCATTATTTGACTGGACTAAAATTCGTACAACATACGAAACAAGTTACAATTGGGTAACAGGCCCTCAATTTGAACAAGACTCTTTAGACATTGGCAACATTATTTCTAATGATAGAAATATCAGGATTAATGGAGAATTGAACTTTAGCAAATTATACAATAAGTCTAAATTCTTAAAACAAATCAATTCTTCCAGCAAATCTAAAAACAGAAGACAGCCAAATAAAAAGAAAGGTAAAGACGACAAACCCGAAGAAGAAGAGAATAAAAAGAAAAAGGCAAAAGGAACGAGTATTAATCCAGGGATAAAAGCCCTTGTCAGCCCATTGATTATGCTCAAAAGAGCGTCTTTAACTTACAACCAACGACATAGTACAGAAGTACCAGGGTTTACCCCACAATCCAAATTATTGGGGCAAAGTTGGGAAAGTGGCGACATCAATAAAGCGGCACCAGGTTTAGACTTCCTATTTGGAATGCAACCCGACCAAGCATGGTTAGACGATGCAGCCAATAAAAACTGGATTACACGAAATCCATATCTAAACCGTCAAATACGTCAAAACTTTGATCGAACCATTCAAGGAAAAGCCACTTTAGAACCCTTTAGCGGATTTAAAATTGACTTAACCCTTAATCAAACACACAGAGAAACACACACAGAATTTTTCAAAGTCAATCGTGATGGAGATTTTGAGCATCTTGGCCCTGCCGATATTGGCAGTTACTCCGTTTCTTACCTTCCCTGGCGTACCGCTTGGGGCGACCAAATTGACAGCGCAGGATTGTCAAGTACCTATAAAGAATTTGAGTCAAACAGAAGCATCATTTCTAAACGATTGGGAGCAGAGAACTTTGCCGCAACAGGCGAATACTACAGCCCAATTGACTCTATGTTCTTAGACGATTATGTACGGGGTTATGGCCCTTACTCACAAGACGTATTGCTTCCAGCCTTCATTGCAGCCTATACAGGCGTTGAGGCAAAAGATATCAACTTACGCAATGTGTTAAAACAAACACCATTACCAAACTGGTCGATTACCTGGAACGGTTTAAGTCGCATCAAGCAACTGAAGAAAATATTCTCCAGTGTCAATATCACACACGCCTACAAATCGACCTATACCATCAATCAGTTCCGTACCGATCCACTGTTTGACAGCAAGGTTTATCCACAAGATCCGACCTTACAAGCACCCTATGTAATGGATACATTGTCTGGTAATTTCCTACCATCGTTCCGTATTCCAGACATCCAAATCTCGGAGCAATTCGCCCCATTAATTGGATTTGACATGACCTTTACAAACAACTTCAGCACCCGATTCCAATACTCAAAATCGAGAACATTAGGATTGAGTTTAGTCGATTTCCAAATGAATGAATCTCGTTCAGAAGAATTTATCATTGGCGCAGGCTATCAGATAGCAGGCTTACAATTACCCTTTAAAAACAAAGATGGCGAGAACGTCGTTTTGAAAAACGATTTCAATTTCAAATTTGATTTTGGTATCTCAGACAACATCACCTCCGTCTACGCCTTAGACCAAGCCATATCACAACCCACAACAGGAAGCCGAACCATCCGTTTAGCTCCAAATGTAGATTACGTAGTGAATGACCGAATCCGTTTAGGACTATACTATGAACGCACCAGAACAATTCCATATACCTCACAATCGTACCCAAGTGTCAATTCAAGAGGATATGTACAACTGAATTTCTCCTTGGCGCAGTAGATTTTTGGTGCTTAGTACTTGGTGCTTGGTACTTAGTTTTTTTTGAGTACTATAGTTCATTTCGACTCCGTTCAATGAGCCAATGAACAAGTGTTACCACGAAATTAAAGGAAACAATCTTGAAAGGGAATCTGCTTTAGAGTGGGTTCTCTTTTTTTTTATTTATTTTTTTTGGAGAGAACGGTGGGTTGCTGCGTCGCAAAGCATGGGCCTGCTGTCCGCTACTACACCAAGCCATCGCAAAAATTTCTGCCCAACTCATTGGTATAACGCTACCATCAGGTCTATCTTGCAAGGACAGAACGCTATAGCTCGCCTACAAAAACCACAAATAACCGTACAGTCCATCCCATTTAGACCCGATAGTAGTGGTCTATTGATACCCCACATGTTTTTTTTAACTTTGTACTTATGGAAGCAGATACAATTTATGAAGTAGATTTAAATGATAGCCGTTTAACAAATCGCTTTAATTTAATCGTAAACCAGTTCAATCAAAATCTATCAGGAAGTATAGTAGAGTCATCTCAAACCAAAAAGGCAATGAAAGCTACTTATCGCTTTTTTCATAATAAAAAAGTACTTCCAGAGAAGCTGATCGCAGGTAGTTTGGGTAAACACCTTGCTGATAGCGAGTGCTTAGTAGAAAACGATTCTTTGCCTCGACGTTATCTTGCTTTATCAGATGGTTCAGATTTAGATTACAAAAAAAAGCGTAGTGGTCAAAAAAAGACAGTAGGTGTTTTGCGAGGAAAACGACGTGGACTAAAGTTGCATAATACGATGTTAATTAGCGACTTAGGTGTTCCTATAGGTTTACTTAAACAGGATTATATCAGTCGAAAAGACGAAGATATTGGCAAAAAGGATAGAAGAAAAATACCAATAGAAGAGAGAGAAAGTATGAAATGGCTTAATCATCTTCAAGCCGCTCAAGACTTTAGTGTAAAAGAAGAAGTAGAGGTTGTTTTTGTTGCTGATAGAGAAGCAGATATAATGGATTTGTATGTAAGCCGAGAAAAAACAAGCTCTTTCCATATTCTTGTTCGTGCTCAACACAATCGTTGTACTGTTAATAAAAATGAGAAACTTTATGATTTATTAGGAAAACAACCAACCTTAGAAAGGTATAATATTGACCTTACTGATGCTGTTACTTTAAAAAAACGCACTGCGTTAGTAGGTGTAAGAGCAACACAAGTAGAGATAAAGTTACAGGAAACTACTAGTAGAAAAACAGCTTGTAAAGGCAAAGTAGAAAAAATAAATGCTATTGAAATCTATGAAATTGATCCACCTGCTCATATAAAAGAACCTGTTAGATGGGTATTACTAACAACTTTACCTATTGATACTTTGGAGCAAATAAGAATAATAATTCGCTACTACATCCTTAGATGGTTAATTGAGAGGTTCCATTTTCTGTTAAAAACAGGAGGTGCTAATGTAGAAGAACTACAATTAGAGAAACTACATACTTTAAAAAATGCCATTACCACCTATTCTATTGCTACTTTAGAGGTATTTAAAATGAGATACTTAGCTCAGTTTCAAGGAGAAAAAAATGTATTTGAGGTAGGTATTGAGCAAGAAGACTGTGAAATTTTATATAAATATGCTCAACAAAAAGTTGATAGTAAGCTTAAGTTTGATAAGTATGATCCACCAACTGTTTGGGAATTTTGTAGGGTACTTGCTATGTGTGTGGGATTTATTCCTTCTAAAAGACAGCCATTACCTGGTCTCAAAATTTTAACAAAAGCCTTTAAGAAATTTTACTTACTTAAAGATTTCTATCAAGTTTTCCATAATACCACTTAAATACATGTGGGGTATCAATAGAGTAGTGGTATGGTGGCGATTGGGCGTAGGGGCAGACCGTGTGTCTGCCCACAGCGCATGCCAGCCACCATAAGAACGAATAGCGGGACCATACAGTACAACGAAGCAACAAACCGTTGTCTCCAAAAAAAAGAAAGAAGAACCCATCTACACAATAAATTCCCAAATTCCACATTAAATCTTTGTGGATTGAAAGAGTATAAAAGAGGGAAACATTTTTTTGTTAGAAATAGACGGAACATTATGCAAAAAATAATCATCTTTTTAATGATATTGGGCGGATTCGTGCTTGCAACCCAAAATATAGAGGCACAAAACCGCACAAATAGTAATAATAGAAACAACAACATCAACAATAACGAACTCAGGCGAGGTGGACTAAAAATCACAGATCGTATGTTTGTTGGAGGGAATGTTGGGGCGAGTCTTGGAAATACTGCAACATCTTTTGTCGAAATTTCGCCACTATTAGGTTACAAAATTACCGAAAAATTTGCCGCAGGTGCTGGAATTACTTATCAGTTTTTTGGACAAAGACAAAACAACTACAAAGCAACTGTTTTGGGATGGAGAACCTTAGCTCGTTATGATATTTGGAAAAATGCACTGTTTGCACAAACAGAATATGAAGTCCTCAATTATAGAGAAAATGGGGGGGATCCTTTTAGAATTCGCCGTTGGCCCATTGGAGGCGGTTATCGTCAAAATATTGGTGGGCGTTCTGCCATCACAGCGATATTGATGAGGGATTTGCTTTGGGACGAAAATGCGTCGCCATATGGCAGTCCGTGGATTACCCGTATCGGTGTCAATGTAGGATTTTAAAGAATGACGGGAGAGACCATAAATTAAAAAATAAACAATCAAGGGACGAAAGAAGTGGTAAAACACGTTTTTTCGTCCCTTTTTTAATAAAAATTGCCCCTTTCGCCCTTCGTCCCCCAAAAAAAATTGGATATTGAACCAACTCACTGTAATTTGGGTTCTATAAAAGAAAAAATATTATGATATACGTAACTGATAAAGCAAAACAACGAATTCAAACGATTAAAGAGACGGAAGATGCCAAAACAGACAGCTTTATACGAGTATCTGTCACCAGTGGAGGCTGTTCAGGATTAAGCTATCAATTGGATTTTGATACCGAAGATCGTCCCGACGACCAAGTTTTTGAGGACAATGGCGAGCGAGTGGTCACCGATTTCAAAAGCCTACTCTATTTATTTGGCACAACCTTAGATTTTTCTGATGGTTTGGATGGCAAAGGCTTCTTTTTCGACAATCCCAATGCCAGTCGTACATGTAGCTGTGGGGAGAGTTTTTCGGTTTAGTTTGGTCAAGTGGCTTATAAGTTAGTGAGGTTTTTGTAGCACCTAATTTCCTAATACACTAATTTTCCAAAGACAACCCACCCTTCGCAATCAAATATTGGGCAAAAGTATATGTCACCATAATCCACACACCTGCAAAAGAGATTGGCTGCCAAAACTTATTGAGGGCAATCATAGAGTCGGAGGAAATAAAGATCAATGCGCCAAAAAAGATTAGTTGAAAACTCGCCAAATTGACTTGTCCTTTGCGATTTAAAGCCGCCAAAGCCATTATCAAAATTACGGAGGAATATGCCAAAACAGGCACAAACATCGGTCCCAAATTATTGCCAAAAAGCGACATCAATCCGATGGCATACGCTAAAAATGGAATCAAAATAAAAGGCTTCTTCTTGAGAAAACTAACCTGAAAATCAATCCCTTTGAGAAAGGCAATGATGTACAAAATATGGGCAATCAAAAACGAACCCAATCCCAATATAAAAAATATATCTCCCTGTGGTTGAAACATCAAAAACACATCGCCACCCCACGAAAAAAACAATGCGCCCAATATTAATTTAGCAAAAACAGTCAAAGGTTTTTGTGCATTTATCCAAAACCAAGCCGCCAAAATCGGCATCAATAAGGGTTTGCAAAAGAACTCTAAAAAAGGCATATCTACCGCACGAGCCAAGAGTACGCCCAACAAAGCAAGGCTATACAAAACTAAAAAAGGAGCATGTTTTTTGAAGGTCATAAGGCGTCTGATTGATTCCGCCATAAATATAAAAAAACTCCATGATTTATGAGAACTCTGGAGTTTTCTTTTTATGATTTTTAAGGAGAGAACGGTCTATCTTTCATCGCAAAGTCAGGTCCCGCTATTCGTTCTTATGGTGGCTTGCATGCGCTGCGAGCAGACACACGGGTCTGCCCCTACGCCCAATCGCCACCATACCACTGCTATCGGGTCTATTTTGGACGGATAGTGGGCAAAAAAAATCCTCTGTTCTATAGAGAACAGAGGATTTAAACTAAGTTATTGTATCAATTAACAATTAATCTGGTAAAGTACCTTGAATCGTATAATTCGTTAGATTGCTAATGTTTCCAGGGTGTAAGAAGATGTTGAAGAAAAGATTATTAACATCACTATTGTTTCCTTGATAAACTGCATTGCAATCTAAATCTACATCACCTGTGTGGTAACCTGTGCTAATGTAGTTGATGTCACTACTGGTATTGTTAGGATCACCTAATACCGTAAAGAATGTTGAATTGACATCGGCATTTCCTCCTTGAAAAGAAACACTTTCAGATCCAGTAGTTGAACCAGCCCATAATGCCATTTTACCATTGTTCATTTGGTGTTGTGCAAATGTTCCGTATGTAGAGGTAGAAGGTGACGTGAAATCAACTGTTGTTGAGTAATCACTTGTCAAATAAGTAGAGGATTGTGTCATTACGCCTAAATGGTTTCTATGACGAACCGCTACTTGGTAGTAGTCATTCTCTAAAGATGGGAAAGACAGAGGCGATACACCATCTGCGGCAACTACATCACCATCAGCTTGTAATAAACCAGCAGCAGTTTCCAAAACAACAGCAGGGTTATTAGGGTTTCTTACTTCAACCAAGACCCAATCAACAATGGCATTTGCCCCTGTTACTGACAAGATATTTTGGTCTACGATTTCACCGCCACCAAAGCCAACATGCTCAAAGTTGCTCATTGCTGTATAAGGCTCAGACGTAGGAATCAAGTTTTCAGAGCTTAAATCAGCCCGCATTAAGTCGTTGCTATCGCTATTTAGCATGGCACCTTGTAACATCACACGAGGGGCAACTTGAAGACCACGCTCAATAAAGATTTCTTCAAAGTCGTTGTCATCTTCATCATTGGGTGCATTGTCTAACATCATATCATTGTGGTTGTTTACTAAATCATTAGGTTCTATAAATCCGCTACCTGTATTGGTGTCAGGAGTAGAATCTGAATCATCACCACTATCAGATGTGATTTCAGCCCAGTTTACATATTTACCAGTACCGAGTGCATCAACAGTCGCAGTAACGGCTAATTCTATAAATTCGCCTTCATCTAAATCATCTAATTCCCAAGTAACTGTTCCGTTGTTATGTGTACCGCCATTACTTGCATTGGTGAAAGTTAAACCCATAGGCAAACGATCCATTACGGTAAATGCACCTGAATTGGTTTGTCCTTGATTGGTTACTTTTACAACGAAGTTTACAGGTTCGCCCACTTGTGTAATAGAAGACTGACCTGGAGCTAAAATTTTGATTAAAGCTAAGTCATACTCACAAGCACCAAGTGTAACTACTACATCAGCCATTGCACTACAACCTGTATCATTTTTAGTAACTGTTACTGTATAGGTTCCCATCATCATTACTGTAGGGTTTTGCATAGTAGAACTAAATCCGTTAGGCCCAGACCAGCTATAACTTACATTTGTCATATTAGAGCTACCAGATAACATGACGCTTCCAGTTTCACAGCTCAATACGCCATTGTTGTCTGCACTTGCCACTGCCGTAGGAGCTGCATTGTCGCCTTGTACTGTAGTAGATGCTGTGTCTGTACAGCCATTGTTGCTTGTCACTGTTACTGTATAAGTTCCTGCTTGAGAAACCGTAGGATTTTGCATGGTAGAGGTAAATCCAGCAGGACCAGACCAGCTATAACTACCGCCACCAGTAGCATTTAATTGAACATTATCGTTGCCACAATTTAAAGGGCCGTCGTTGCTTGCGTTGGCATTTGGGGCATTTGTATTGGAATTAATAGTTGTAGAAGCAGAAGCTGTACAACCGTTTGCTGCTGTTACTGTCACCGTGTAAGTACCTGCTTGGGAAACTGTAGGATTCTGCATAGTAGAACTAAATCCAGCAGGACCAGACCAACTATAGTTGTTTGCTCCAGAAGCAGAAGCCGTTAATTGTGCTTCATTGTCATCACAAGTTAAAGGACCGCCAGAATTGTTTGCTGTGACAGTCGGGCTGTCTGTATTTCCTTGAACCGTTGTAGAGGCCTGTCCTGTGCAGCCATTTTTAGTTACTGTCACCGTGTAAGTACCTGCTTGTGCTACTGTAGGGCTTTTTTGGCTTGACGTAAATCCGCCTGGCCCAGTCCAGCTATAAGATGCATTATTTGTGTTATTACCTGTTATAGAAAGTTGTACAGAGCCATCACATGTCAAAGGACCATTGTTGCTGGCACTTGGATTGAGGTTGATAACATTGTTTTGTACAGTCGTAGAGGCTTGGTCAGTACAACCTTGATTGTTTATAACAGTCACGGTATATGTACCAGGATTGCTTACTGTAGGACTTTGTTGGCTTGAGCTAAATCCACTTGGTCCAGACCAGCTATAACTTCCACCACCAGAAGCACTTAATTGTACATTTCCATCATTACAGGTAATAGGCCCATTGTTGTTGGCACTTGCATTTGGGGTAAAACCTCCGCCGATATTAAAGGGGCCTGATCTGACTTTTTCACATCCATTAGCATCTATAACTTTGACATTGGTATAGCTACCAGCAGGTAAGTTTACTACATAATTATTGGTATAGTCATTGAAGCCACCGCCTCCATAATATTGTTGACCGTTGTAATCGTAATATACTTGAAAGGGTAAATTAACCCCGCCATTTACATCAGGGTCAATGTTCAATTTTCCGTTGTTTTGTCCACAAGAAGCATTTTCTGTAGAAACCGTAAAGTTTACATTACAGCAATTGATAGGGTTACCGCTTCCTGTTTGGTATGCATTGTTGTTGGGATAAAAATATCCTCCTGAATAAGAGTAATTGTGTCCAACAGGAGGAAGTGCACTACCTGGTTGTGCACAAGAAATAAGTGTTTGCCCGCCACAATTATTACTTGAAAGGTACCAGTAACCTTGTCCGTTGTCTGTCCACGAGTTTGTTACGGTATAATTTGCTTGAAGAGATAGGGTTATACCAGTGAGTAATATCAGTAAAAACCCTTTTATAAAATTATTCATAATTATTGTTTTTATAGAGTCAGTATTGATCATTACTTGACTGAGAATTGTGTTATGGTATTTTGTTTTTGAAATTGTCTTCCTTGTGTTTCTTTTACATTGCGTTCTACATTGATGATGCCTAAGTCTGGAGAAACCCATTCTATGAGTTCTTCTGTTTTTTCTCTGGTAGTCATTGCATTGAATGTTTTGGCTACAGATAATTTGGAAGAAATGATGGTTACTTCATGTTCTTGACCCTCTAAAATGATGGTTTTAGTACCAATAACAGTTCTGTCAAAGCTTTTTACAGCATAAGTCATTTCCCAATCTGTTGCTTCAGAGGATATGGTATAGATGCCTTCCACTGTATTTAATTTAGTAGCTGTTGTTGCTTCATAAGGGTAGTCTATTGTTTCCCCTTCATATTGCATCAATAGGTTTTCTTCTAAATAAAAATCCATTGGGTCCATAATGGCCGCAACATCTGCATGCCAGTTTGTTTCGTCAAAAGAAAGGTTGTAATCGTAAGAAAAGCTGTAAGGATTGATTGCTTCAGGATTGAAGATGCTGACATCTACGGCAACTTGGTTGGTGTTGGTAGGTTGGAATTTTAAAACCCCTTTGGCTAAATATCGACTATTAGAAGAGCTTTCAGTGGTCAATTCTTGGATTTCACCAGTTCTGATGCTTTCTTTTTGGGGATTTTCGTTGTCATTTAGACAAGTGGTTGTACCCAAATTAGCCGTTGTTTTGGCGGATATGTTTTGGTTAAGAAAGAAACTAAATAGGATGGCACATGAGAGTGCTAACAACCTATTGTTTTTCCACTTTAGGTGGAGTAAAAAAGATTTCATAATTAGTTATTTATATTAGAAAAATAAATATTTATTTCAATGCCTTATTTTTTAATATATGAAAGACCATTATCAATTGAGGTAGGAGTTGTTCAAATTGACTGGTTGTTAAGACCGTGCAAGATAGCCCTGATAGCAGTGGTATGGCTTACTATTAGTGCTGTAGTTCTTAGTTCTTCTTGCTGTGGTGCGCTCCATACTTGAGGGGTTTAGTAAGCCATAGGAACGGATAGCAGGCCTTTCTGTCACGACGAAGTACTTGACCTTTCGCTCCTATCAAATTTTATTTTACAAACTTTTCCTGATTCCAAAGTAAAGTCTTTAGGTTATATTAAAAATATTAGGTGCTGCCCCAATAAAGTATGGAAAAATGATAAAGGACTGAAAATCAATAAATTGCATTTTTTCTAAAAGATTGCAAATCAACTAATTAGCGATTTCCATACAATAGTCGCACACTACCAAATATTAAGGTTGAATTTATAATATGCTTGTAATTATATTAGTTGGTTAGTTCTAATAGTAAATTACATATTATAACATATTTATTTGCAGGTAAGAATAAGAGGAGTGTTTGGAGGGAAACACGAAGCTTGATGCAAATAAGAATTTAGTTTTTTTTGTAAAGTATGAGGGGATGATTTTAGTGGGACAAAAGGAAAGCAGTAATTATCTTATTATCAAATTATGAATCCTTGACAAATTTTTTAGTGTACATTTTATTTTGTCTACCCACTTAGGGATAAATTCTAATAGTATTTTTTGTAAATAATATACAATAATACAGCTTTTTTTCCAATGTATAAAGGGGGGTGATTGAATTTAGCTAAATGTTTATGTAAACTTAATATATTTATTGTTTTTTTATACATTTAATAATAAAAAGAAATGCTGTATAGGTCTTTGATTTTAAAATGGTTAATAGAATAACCCTCCCCCTTATTGCGTCATTTCTGTGAAATAGGGGGGCGAAAAATTTTGTTAACTATTTTTTATGGTAAATTAGCATCAATTATGAAATTTGTAAAGAAATTGATGTTTGCAGGTGTGTTAGTACATTAAAGAAGTCGTAGTTGGTATCATTGTTTGCTCCTTGATAGATTACTTGGCAGTTCATATCTTGGTCGCATGCGCTGTATCCTGTATAGATAAATAAAAATATAAGACAAAAGCAAGTTTGTTTTTAAATAATAAAAAAACAATTTATAAAGCATATTTTATGTGCTTTAATGCCTCATTCATTTGAATGTATAAATTGTTAGATACTTTTTGGGAGATGGTGATTTCTTGTTCTTGATTGAGTAGCAATAACATAGAGCCATCAAATTCTATTTTTTCTTTGACCAAAATTTTAGCACCTAAGCCTAATTTTTTGGAATCTAAAAACGATAAAAATTCGGGAGAATGGTTTTTTACACCTACCACGACACCTTCTTGTTGGATAGAAAGGTCGGCTAAGATGGTTTCGTATTTGTAGCGAAATTTGCCTTCTTTGTCTGGAATGGGGTCGCCATGTGGGTCAAATTTTGGGTAATTTAAGAATGTATCTAGACGGTCTGTTAATTCTGTGGATTGGATGTGTTCGAGTTGTTCGGCAATGGGGTGTACTTCTGCCCAAGTAAAGTCTAATTTTTCGACTAAAAAAACTTCCCATAGTCGGTGTTTGCGTAATAAGTTGGTGGCGACTTGGTGTCCTTGTTCGCTGATTCTTACGCCTTTATAGGGTGTATAATCCAGTAATTTCTTTTCTGCTAACCTTTTTATCATGTCGGAGACGGAGGCTGCTTTAATGTCCAGGGTGGAGGCGATGGCGTTGGTGTGGACAAATTCGGTTGGCTCTAATTTTTCGGATAGTTTGTAGATGCCTTTTAGGTAATTTTCTTCGGTGGTGGTTAACATGGTTTTTGTGGTTTTTGTGGTTTTTGTAGTTTTTGTGGTTTTTGTGGTTTTTGTTTCTTTTCTTGCAGAGATAGAGACCTTTTAAGATAGACCTGATAGTAGTGGTTGGCAGCTTGTGTTGGCAAAGCGTTGGCTTTTCACAGAATGTATTGTGAAAATGTAAGGCATCTTGGAGATGCCTGCCATTAGCGGATAGCAGGCCTTTCCGTCACGATGAAAGAGGAACTGTTCTCTCCTAAAAAATCTCTTTTTACAAAAATAACTTAAAATTTTATGTTTGTCTAAAAATGTTTAGATTTGTCTAAAAGCAATGTATTTGTCTAAGCAATGATAAAAAAATAACTTCTACATTTTGGCTGGGTCGCCAGTCCGATGCGATATTTTCTGATATACTGCGTTAAAAAGCCTCGCCATAGCTCGTTATGTCTTTGTTTTTTGCCTTATCTATCAAAAAATCTCTTTGCGGATTTATTTCTTAATCATTACTAAAAGAAATTTTCTTTTGTATGGGATACATAAATAAAAACACCATTTTCATGGAAACGAATTATCTTTGCAGGATTATGGAGAAAAAAATCATCATAGCAGTCGATGGCTATTCTTCTTGTGGGAAAAGTACTTTGGCTAAGGATTTGGCAAGAGAATTGGATTATACGTATATTGATACGGGAGCGATGTACCGTTCTGTGACGCTATATTTATTGCAAAATAAGATTGATATTGGGGATGTTGTGGCTGTGGAGGCTGCTTTGGCTCATATCAATATTGAGTTTGTGAAGAATGAGGTGTTGCAACGGTGTGAAACGTATCTTAATGGGCAAAATGTGGAGTTGCTGATTCGTTCGCCTTATGTTTCGCATCAGGTGAGTGAGGTGAGTACGCTTAAGATTGTGCGGAGTTTTTTGGTGGAACAACAGAAAACAATGGGCTTGGAACGGGGTATTGTGATGGATGGCCGGGATATTGGTACGGTTGTGTTTACGGATGCAGAGTTTAAAATCTTCTTAACGGCTGATGTGGATGTGCGGGCGCAACGACGATTCGATGAGATGGTACGTAAGGGCGTTTCTATTACGCTGGATGAGGTGAAGGCGAATTTGGAACATCGAGACCATATCGATACGCATCGGGCGGAAAGTCCTTTGTATAAGGCGGATGATGCGATTATGCTGGATAATTCAATCCTTAGTCGGGAACAGCAGCTTCGGTTGGTGCTGAATATGGCGAGGAAGGTGATTGAGCGGGTGAATGTGGTTGCTTGATTGGTTTAAGTGGTTTTTGTCGTTTATGTAGTTTTTGTGGTTGCATTGTTCTTCAACTACAAAAACCACACAAACTGCTAAAACCACAAAAACTAAAATTAATCTTTCACTCGATTGAATCTCATGCTTTTGAGCATCCAGTCAGGTAGGGGATTGGCGGGGTTTCGTTTTCTCATGTTTTTGTACCAGCCTATTTTTTTGAGGATGGGGAGTTTGTGGGTTTCGACGAATTCGATGAGGGTGCCATCGGGGTCTTCTATATAGGCGAAGCGTCCTGCGGCTTGTCCCATATCGAAGCTATTGGCACTGTCAACGGTGAAAGGGTGTCCCAATGCTCGGCATTTTTCTTCTAATTCTTCCATTCCAAAAATATCGAAACAGAGGTGTATAAAGCCTAAATCGCCCCAAAAACGATTGTCAAAGATACGTCGAGGTGTTTTACCTTTTACCTTGACTAATTCAATTTCACTTTTTCCGAGCATTCTACTAAAGCCGCCTTGTCTTTCTTTGGAGTGGCGCAATAAAACTCTTTGAAAGTAGTAATCTCCGCCTGGTAGTAGTTTTAAATCTTCAAATTTGTCTTCTACTTCATAGACCACTTGGTCATATCCCAAGATTTCTTTGTAGAATTTTTTGGAGCGTTCCATATCCGTTACGCCAATGGTACAGCCGTAGGCACCACCTGTAAGGTCTTTTCCTTTTTTAAACCATTGGTCGCCTTCTACAATCTGGAAAAGGTTTCCGTAGGGATCAGTGAGGAAGAAGCTTTCTTTTTTTTCTGGTGTTTCGGCAATCAATCCAACGACATTTAAGTCTTTTTTGAGGAAGTGGTCATAGACGGCTCTTACATTGTGGCATTTTATTTTGGTTGAGAAAATGCCTAAATCTCCTAACTGTAATTCAAATTTGGCAGGTTGTGGGGTACGGGAGACGTATTGCCAGATTTCAAAACCGCCTCCGCCTTGTAGATTGATGGCTAAGATGGCGTGTCTGTCGTGGGGCTGACCGCCTGTGTAGGGAAGCATGAGGGCTGCGGTAGCTGCTTCATCAAATACGGGAACGTCCATGTTGAAGTTTTGTCGATACCATCTGAAGGCGTTGTGTACGTGTGGGATGCCGATGCCGATTTGTTGTATGCCACTTATGTAAATTGCCATTGTTGTCTCGTTTTGTTTTTAGTACTGCAAATTTAGTTTTTTTTAGTTTTAGTAATGGTTTTTTTTTTGTTTTAGTCGTTTTAGTCGTTTTAGTCGTTGTGCTGTGGTTTTATAACTATAGCAGTCCTATCTGAAAATAGAAAAAGTGTATCTCACGCAAAGGTCGCAGAGTTTTTCGCAAAGGTCGCAAAGAGATTGGTTTCTGTTGAGCTTTGCGGTCTTTGCGTCAAAATTCTTTGCGGTCTTTGCGTGAAAGAAAATTCCTGAACTGAATTAGGATTGCTATAATTCCCAACCTACTAATCCCTAATTCCCCAATCCACTAACTTTATGAGAAGGAAACTTTAATTTAATAGTTGTTGTTAAGAAGTTGGTTTTATCTTTGTATCTTAATTATAGGAAGAAGCATTATTTTGTAATCATTAGAACTTAGGATTTTGGAAACTTTAGTAAAAAAAATACCTGTTGATATACGACAAGCGACGGTTTTGATTAGCCAAGCAGCGAATGAATTGGGGTATCCCACTTATTTGATTGGTGGTTTGGTGCGTGATTTGGTGTTGAATCGTCCTGTCAAAGATATAGATATTGTTTGTGTGGGGAGTGGTATTGAGTTGGCGCATAAGGCCGCCGCTTTGTTTCATCCCCAACCCAAAGTAAATTTCTTTAAAAACTTTGGCACGGCGATGTTTCGATATAGAGATATGGAATTTGAATTTGTGGGGGCAAGAAAAGAATCTTACGAACGCAATTCTCGAAAGCCTATTGTCGAGAATGGAACATTGGAAGATGACCAAAATCGTCGTGACTTTACAATCAATGCGTTGGCGATTAGTTTGAATCAAGAAGATTTCGGTACGGTTTTAGATCCTTTTGGGGGCATGGAGGACATTGCTAAAGGGATTATTCGGACGCCTTTGAATCCTGATATTACCTATTCTGATGATCCTTTACGGATGATGCGAGCAGTTCGTTTTGCGACACAGTTTAATTTTGAAATCGAGGAAGATTCTTTGCGAGCGATTTCAGAAAACAAAGAACGCATTAAGATTGTGAGCCAAGAGCGCATTACCACAGAATTGAATAAAATCGTAATGGCAAAAAAACCATCTGTTGGTTTCAAATTGCTGTTTGATACAGGTTTATTGCACATCATTTTTCCTGAAATGACGGAATTGTATGGTGTGGAAAAACGCAATGGATTGGCGCACAAAGACAATTTTTATCACACGCTTCAAGTCTTAGATAATTTGTGTGAAACGAGCGATAATTTGTGGTTGCGTTGGGGAGCGATATTGCACGATATAGCGAAGCCCCCAACGAAGCGATTTGAGAAAGGACATGGCTGGACTTTTCACGGTCATGAAGTCGTTGGCGCACGAATGGTTCCTAAAATTTTCAAGAACTTAAAGTTGCCCATGCACGACAAAATGAAGTACGTGCAGAAAATGGTCAATCTTCATTTACGTCCCATAAGTTTAACAAAAGAGAATGTGACAGATTCCGCAATTCGTCGTTTATTGTTTGATGCAGGCGATGATATTGACGATTTGATGTTGTTGTGCCAAGCAGATATAACCTCTAAAAATAAGGAAAAAGTCAAGCGATTTTTGTCGAATTATGAGATGGTCAAGGAGAAGTTATTGGAAGTAGAAGCAAAGGACAAAGTCCGCAATTGGCAGCCACCGATTTCGGGTGAATTGATTATGGAAACGTTTGGATTGAAGCCAAGCCGTCCTGTCGGTATTATCAAAAATGCGATTCGGGAGGCAATTTTGGATGGCGTGATTCAAAATGATTACGATGCGGCTTATGCGTTTATGGTGGAGAAAGGGGCGGAGTTGGATTTGCTTCCTGTTTAGTTTTTTAGTGCTGTGGTTTTTTTGAGTAGCATGATTTTTTGATTTTTTTTTAGGAGCGAAGGGTTTGGTGCTTCGTCGTTACATTTAGGCCCGCTATTCATTCCAATGGTGGCTTGCCTGCGCTGCGGGCAGATACATGGGTCTGCCTGTGCTGTGGGCAGACACATGGGTCTGCCCCTACAGCCACCATTTCCATTACTATCGGGGCTATTTTGGATGGTCTTGACGTTGGAGATTTGGGGTTTTTTTCGGTTCTGTTGTGGAGGCGTATTCAATGTGTTTTTACTTGGGGTTTTTTTCGGTTCTGTTGTGGAGACGCATTCAATGCGTCTTTACTTGTGTTTTATTGTGGGGTTCGACACCCCTGATTTCCCTTTGGGTCAATCGCCCCCTCTTTTAGAGGGGATGGTATCTTGGTTTTGTATTGGCTTTTTGTTTTTTGAAACAAGATGTTGTTTCTTTATTGTCTTACTATGGTTCTACAGCCCAGCAAAACTACGGGATTACAGCACTACAGCAGATAAAATCACAGCACTACAGCATAGGAAAACTACAACATTACAGCAGGAAAAAACCACAGCACCAAGCACTAAGAACCACAGCACCAAGCACTAAGAACCACAGCACCAAGCACTAAGAACCACAGCACCAAGCACTAAGAACCACAGCACCAAGCACTAAGAACCACAGCACCAAGCACTAAGAA
>Ga0209185_1000585_pt1 | contig 40798 bp, 36 predicted proteins | sample SidtaG_2_FD_187425 | JGI IMG/M metagenome (GOLD analysis project Ga0209185, IMG submission 187425) | Marine algal microbial communities from Sidmouth, United Kingdom - Sidmouth_Asex2 metaG (SPAdes) (version 2) | ecosystem: Host-associated > Algae > Red algae > Unclassified | place: Sidmouth... | reverse complement strand
ATGTGCCATTTCGTGCGCAATCACGAGAGCGAGATTTGTATCATCAGGGACAGAGCGCATAAGGGCCGAGGTAATGAGAACCTCTTGCCCATCCGTATGGCCATTTATGTCTTCTGAAAATACGACTTTGGCCGCGATGTCACAGGCTGTGTCAGGACGAATGCGCGCCAGAAACTCCTGACCGCCTGTCGTGCGGATTTTGACTTTTGAAAGCACGCTATCAAAGCCGTTTCGCAGCACCGCGTGGTTATAGGTTTGCATGAGCCTGTCAGGGCTAATAGCGTTTTCATTCACCGCCAAAATTTGATCGCCGGGCTCTATACGGGCTTTCTTGGCAGATGTTCCGGGCCGCACGGCGCGGACATAAATACCGCCGGGTTTTACGCCTAAAAGGGTTTCTGCCATGGGTCTGACGGGTCTTGGATAATCCTCCAAGCGGTGGATTGTGAAGCCCGGGTCGCGACGCGTGACGGGACAGAGCTCGGCATTGGACAGGCGCAGCGGTGCGGCGACGCGAACGAGCCTTTGGTTGAGCGCCTGATATTCTGCCAGCACATCTTCGAATGTTGTATTTGGCGGGCGCTGCTCAGTCGCAGAAGCATGCGCGGACACGGGTGAGAATTGCGGTTCGGGTGCGGCAGCGCTCTCCGCGCACCCTGTCGCCAAAACAGCGGCCCACACAGAAGCGGAGGCTAGGCTTCGGGTTAAGTTCCGGATGGCGCGCCTCCGGAAATGAAATTCGGCAGGAGGGGTTCACCGGACTTTTGCTTAGCGAAAATTTCCTCTCGTGCGGCGCGGATGCGCAAGAAACGGTCAGGAAATGTGGGGTGCGTTTTGGCGCGGTTGATGCCTTTGGGTGAGGTCTTGGCCAGTCTTTGCCAAAATCCTTCAACGCCATTCGGCGAGTATCCGGCGCGCACCATATAATACAAACCCACATAATCGGCTTCGCTTTCAAACGGCCGTGTATAGCGTGTCCCGCCAAGGCTGATGATATAATTGCCAATAGATTTGCGGATGTGACCCATCGTATTATGCGCTAACTCGTGCCCAATAATGAGCGCAAGCTCGTCGTCATTTTTCGCGAACTCCATCATGCCGGATGTCACCGTAATATTCCGTCCGTCGGCAAAGGCATTCACGGCAGAACTACTACTGAGGCGCAAATTATAATCGCAGGCTGATGTCGGCTCAACTTTAAGGGTGATGTCCTCACCCCCGCGCTGAACCTGAACACTGTTATCCGCCAGCACATTATCCCAGCTATCGCCGTCTAATTTCGCAGGCTCTCCCATATCGTTCAAAATAATATCGCCGCGTTTAAAACCTGCAGAAGCGGCAGGGCTGCCATCGGCAATGTGAAAAATGCGGGGGGCTTTATCCGCGCCCAAGACCCGCCCGGCGGCTGACCGCAGCCGTTTAGGATAAGACTTAAGGCTATGGGTTTTGACCCCAATCGCCGCGCGCACTTTTGGGCACAACCCCGAATTGGCCGTCATGACCGGCCATCCGGCATTGAGCAATACGCCGGCATCTAATTCGATTTGGCGTAAGGCTTCTGTTTCTTGAAACTGCGTTTCCGCTGCGAGGTCCGGCGCGGAAATATCGGGAAGATGCGTATCCAGCCCGGCACAGGCGCCCAGACAAACGCTCAGGGCCGTGCCGAAAAACAGGGTCGCGAAAACTGTGGAGCGCATAGTCATGACGCCTGCACTCTGCACGGATTTCCCCCAAAGCGTCAATGCGACTTGCGCATACGCGCGTCCTGTCCCACATAGCGCTTATGTTTATACAAACTGAAGATACGCCGAACCCGGCCACATTGAAATTCTTGCCCGGCAAAGACGTCGTGGGGCCTGACGGACGTGTGCGCGAATATACCCGCGGCGACGATATTACGGATGCGCCTATGGCTGAAATGCTATTTATGATTCCAGATGTGCACCGCGTCTTTTTCGGTAATGATTATATCTCTGTCACGCGCAGCGAAGATGCGCAGTGGAAACATTTAAAGCCTGCCGTGCTCGGCGCGATTATGGATTTTTATGTCGCGGGCGGAACGCCGCTGCTGGATCAATTGCAGGCCGGCGATGTCGAAGAGCGCGTCTATGAAGGTGAAACGCTGGAAATTGTTGAACAGATTAAAGAGTTGATCGAGCTGCGCGTACGCCCTGCGGTGGCGCAAGATGGCGGCGATATTGTGTTCAAACATTTCGATGATGCCGACGGCATGGTCTATTTGGAAATGCGCGGCGCCTGTGCGGGCTGTCCCTCTTCAACCATGACGCTCAAGCACGGCATTGAAAATCTGTTGAAACATTATGTTCCCGAAGTGAACGGTGTTGAACAAGCTGTCGCCTAATTTGTCATGATCGTTTTAGGTCTCGATACGACGGGTCCGGATTGCTCTGTCTCCCTCGTGGATGAAGCCGTCGTGCGCGCGCATATTTCCAAAAACATAGGACGCGGCCATGCGGAAGTTTTGGCGGGCATGGTGGCAGACGCTTTTGCGGCGGCTGACCTAACGCCCAATGATGTGGACCGCCTTGCCGTCTGCACGGGTCCGGGCAGTTTTACCGGGCTTCGCGTAGCGCTCTCTTTCGCAAAAGGGTTTGCACTGCCGCGAGAGGTGCCGATTGTCGGGATTGATAGGCTTGGCCTGACACATATGTCCATGGATACCGACAGGCTGCCTTGCACGGTCATATATCAGGATGTGCGTCGAAACGAGGTCATGTTTGGAACGTATGCGGGACCGCAACCTGGATTTTCAGATTACCCAAAATTAGGGTCCATGGAAGCCGCCATGCGCGAAGCGGGGTCACGACAGCTAGACCTCATAGAAGCCAAAGCTGCTGACACGCGCATTCTGGGCTGGCTCGCGATGGACCTTGATCCTGAACACTTTCCCGCAGACCCCCTCTACGCGCGCGGGCCCGATGCGAAATTGCCGGGCGGAAAGTCTTTGGCAAAATGAGGCAGCTCTCCGCGACTGATGCGCGGGATATGGCAGCTATTCATGCACAGAGTTTTGCCCCGCCTTTTGGCTCTGGTGGTTGGGATGGGCTTGAGATGGCAACCCATACGCAACGCGATATTTGTTTAGGGATAGACCATGAGGGGGCGCTGGCGGCTTTCATCATTGTGTCCGCGCCTGCTGAACAAGCTGAAATCCTGACCATTGCCACGCGTGAAACAGCCCGCCGTCAAGGGTTCGGACGGCAGCTCATAGATCATACAGTTGAGCAGCTTCGCGATCAGAATGCATCGGAACTATTCTTAGAGGTTGCCGAAGACAATGCTGCGGCGCTCGCTCTTTACCGCGGGGCCGGATTTCTACCCATTGGACGGCGTCCAGCCTATTACCGCCGCGCAAATGGCCGTGTCGCCGCCATCACCTTTTCCAAAAAGGTCTAGCGATACTGCCGCTAACGGCGTAATAGGCATGTATGACCAGTATTCTTGAAAAAAAATGTGTCGAGCGCGGCCTGCGCATGACGGATCAACGCCGCATTATCGCGCAAGTCCTCTCGGAAGCGACAGACCATCCCGACGCCGAAGAAGTCTATACGCGCGCCAGTGAAAAGGATCCGAAAATCTCCCTCGCAACGGTTTATCGGACCGTGCGTCTTTTTGACGAGGCAGGCATTATCGAAACCCATGATTTCCGCGATGGACGTGCGCGTTACGAGCTGGCCGAGGGTGAGCATCATGATCACCTCATTGACGTGCAAACAGGCGACGTCATTGAATTCGTCAATGAGGAAATCGAAAAGCTGCAAGAGAAAATTGCCGACGAACTCGGCTATGAACTCGTCGATCACCGCATGGAACTCTATGGGCGGAAGAAGAAGATGTAGGTCTAAGCTGGAAAATGGAATCGCTTTCGGGTAACTATCAACTCATTTGTGCGGTATTTTTTGTGATCATCGGCGCGCTGAATACTGGGATCGCATGGTTCAGGGGCCGACATCAACGGCAAGAAGATCAATCAATAGTGGGTAGTCATCAGCGTGTTTTGACGTGGTATTTTTTGGCGACAGTGATACCTTTTGTAACTCTCTTTCTTGGTGCTGAAGTTTCTGGTCTAAATATTTTCAAAGCCGTTAGGGAAGCCTCATTTAACCACTCGGTTTTCATTTTGTTTTCGGTTGTAGTGTTTTTTTTCGCGGCAGGATTCAGCTACTATATCTTCGTGAAGGACGGCGCCGCTGAGCTTGTTCGTTTATCGCCGATTTTTCGAGTCCAGCCAGCAGGTTGGAACACTGTCAAGACTTGGAAGTGCTTGGGGGCATTGGCCGTCCCTATACAGTTGTTGAGTTTTTCTTGGGTTTACAATTTTTGCACTCATATCTTAGTGCCGGCGAGCCCTTGAAGGCGGCTTTGAGGTTTTGACTCAATATTAGGTTTTTTGCCCTATGCCTCCGGTATGGATTTAATGAGTTTCATATCTGTGTTTTGGGAGCAGTTTAACGAAGCCCCGAAAATCATCACCGGGCTGCTGGTGTTTCCGCCTTTGCTTTACTTGATGAAGCGGGCGTCAGGGGAGTTAAATGGCTGGTCGCATTTCAAACCCAGCGCAGAAGACCTCTATAGTTACCGCAATAATTTCATGCTGGTGATTTTGAATGTGTTCACTTGGACGGCGCTTTTTGTTGTCTTTGACAAATATCTGATCAATTTTTGGGAAGACACTTTCGGCATGACGCGTTTGGATCCGTTCGGTTCCTGGCCGCTGCTCTTCCAGGTGTTGGTCTTGATGTTGATTTTGGATTTCACAAATTATTGGTCGCACCGCTTGCTGCACAGGCCATGGATGTGGGGCATTCACAGCCTGCACCACTCGGACGAAAAAATGAATTTCTCGACCAATTTCCGCGTGCATGGTTTGGAAATGGTGCAGATGAAAATGGTGGCGGTTGTCATTATTGGCTGGCTTAGCCTGCCGGTTGCCGCGCTGGCGATCGCGGTCTTCCTGCGCAGTTGGTATGGGCTCTATGTACATTCGCGTCTGCCCTTTGATCACGGACGGTTTCGCAAAGTGCTTGTCTCGCCGAATTACCACCGCTGGCATCATGCGGATGACCCGGCTGTTTACGGAAAAAACTTGGGCGATATGTTTCCGATTTGGGACCTCGCCTTCGGCACGCATTACGACCCCGGCACCTGCAATATCCCGCAAGGCGTCTCCGATGCGCCAAAGGACATATTCCGCGCACAGTGGTTTCCGGTGGTGTATTTGATGCGGCTGTTTAAGGGGCGGAAAACGCAGGAATCGACGCTGCCTGCGAGCGCGGAGTAATCTGCAGGGCAGGTCTTTTACGGTGTGAGCCGATACTCTTCGTTATAATTGACTAGATACTTTTCGCATATCTCCGGGTCTTCCAGTGTGAATTCCCCAAGAAAAATTTCTGCGTCATGGGCTAGTTTGATTTTCATGTAGCATATCTCTCTCTCAGGATTTCTCCCGTGCTCACGTTTTTCGGCCGCCGCAGCCCGCCGCTGCCGTTCCTCCGCATCAACGACCTCTCCGTGCGACGATGAATCCAATAACCATCTGCCCCCTTCGGGTTCTCGGTGCAGGTGCAGAACATGCTGTCCGGGAAATAACTCGAAGTCGGCGTCTACATGCTGCACCAAAATCATACGCGGGTTGCTTAGAGTTTGAGTTTCACCGTTGAAAATTCCCGCAAAAATTTTGATTTTGCTGAACCTTGGACCTCCGTCCCTGTATAGTTCTGTGTGCGCACTTTCTCCCATAATGGTAACGGCTGTCCCCCTATCCAACCACCAGCCGTCTGGGCTGAGCTGGGCGTGGGCAACCTGTCCCGAAACGAGGGCCAAGAGAATTGCGAAACAAAATCTCATAATGTAACATTGTCACATTATTTTCGAGCTGTCCACAATCTCTTGCCCAAACCCGCCCGCGCCCCTATAGGCCCGCCAACACATATTGGAGCCTGCTATGTCACCCCGCGATAAAACCGCGTCCCGTGACGTTAGTTTACCTAACGCCACCAAACAAAGAGACGTCAATGAAGCTGCGGTGATTGCCGCTAAGCCTGACGTTACTGCGCCCTCAAACACCAAAAAAGTTTTCATCAAAACCTATGGCTGTCAGATGAACGTCTATGACAGCGAGCGGATGGCCGATGTCCTCGCGCCGATTGGCTACGCGCCCGTCGAGACGCCCGACCATGCGGACCTCGTGATTTTGAACACCTGCCATATCCGCGAGAAGGCGGCGGAGAAAGTCTATTCAGAGCTCGGCCGGATTCGCCAGCACAGAGAGAAAAACAAACCGGATATGAAAGTCGCCGTCGCGGGCTGTGTTGCCCAAGCCGAAGGCGCAGAGATTATGCGCCGCGCGCCCGTCGTTGATATGGTGCTCGGCCCGCAGACCTATCACAAACTGCCAGAAATGATTGCTAAGGTTCACCGCAAGTCGGGCGAAGTTTTGGAAACCGAATTCGATACGATTGAGAAATTTGATAATTTGCCCAAGACGCGAAACGTCAAAGGCTTCTCGGCTTTCCTGACGGTCCAAGAGGGTTGCGATAAATTCTGCACTTTCTGTGTTGTGCCCTACACGCGCGGCGCGGAAGTCAGCCGCCCCGTCAAGCAAATCGTCGACGAAGCCCGGGACCTCGCCCGCCAAGGCGTGCGCGAAATCACGCTCATTGGGCAGAACGTAAATGCCTATGTGGCAGAAGGGCCGGATGGGATGGATTGGGGTTTGGGGCAGCTTATTCGCCATGTGGCCCTCATCGGCGGGATTGACCGTATCCGCTTCACGACATCACATCCGCGCGATATGGATGACGAGCTTATCCGCATCATCGGCGAAGAACCGAAACTGATGCCTTACCTGCATCTGCCGATCCAGTCGGGCAGTAATAAAATTCTGCGCGCGATGAACCGCGATCACACCTATGCGCATTATAAAGAGCTGATCGCCAAAATCCGCGCCGCGCGCCCGGAACTGGCTCTGTCAGGCGATTTCATTGTCGGCTTCCCGGGTGAAACCGATGCTGATTTTGAAGAGACGATGAAATGCGTCGAGGAGATCGGCTATGCAAGTTCATTTAGCTTCAAATACAGCACCCGCCCCGGAACGCCCGGCGCGTCCATGCCGCGCCAAGTGCCGGAAGGTGTGAAACAAGCCCGCCTCGTCCGCCTGCAAGAGCTGCTCTACTCGCAACAAGAAGCCCACAACAAATCCCTCATCGGAAAAACACTTTCCGTCTTGGTCGAGGGTAAGGGCCGCAAAGGCGGGCAATTATTCGGCCGCTCACCCTATCTGACAGGCACCCATTTCGACGGGCCGGAAGAGCTGGTCGGGCAAATTGTGGATGTAAAGATTGAGGAAGCCGGGCGGAACTCGCTGGTTGGGATTTTGGCTTAATCCAATCTAGCTTGTCTCCTGATTTCTGAAAATTTCTCATATTCGGAATGAGCATGTTTGTCTGCGGTTGACCGTTTCATTTTGCCTTTGCCGTGCAGCACAACTCGGTCATTAAACTTTAAGAATCTATCAAGTTCTGCTTCTGCATGTGACATGAGTGTCAGCTTTCCAATATCGACGCGGTCTTCAAAAAAATCTAAAAGCATAACAGTAAACCTGTTTTTCTCACGAATTTCCGGTTCTGCCAGGTAGTTATGGGCGATTGTAACGTCGGCTTTTCTTATATTCTGATTTGGCCAAGTTTACAGACCCATATTAGGTTTACTTGCATCTGACCGAAGACGTATAAGTTCAGGCGCGGTGTGACTGACAACAGCCCAGAGTAATTTGTTCTGAATTCTGGCGTAGAAGTCTCTCGCTTGTTTGGAGCTGCCATCGTAATCTTGGCACATTGCGCAAATTGATCGTATTTCTCTGTAAACATTAGCTTCGGAGGCCCGAATGTCGCGAATAATTTCACGAAGCTCTTTGAGCCTGTCAAAATTGTCCGCTTGAGATAATCTTTGTTTATCGACCACGAAGCCCGAGGTGGCAAATTTGACCAGCGTACTGGTCGACCACTTACGCAAAAGAGTAGCTTGTTTGGATTGCGTCACGCGATAGCCGACAGAAATTACCATATCTAAGCTATAAATCGACAGTGGCTTTGTTGAGGTGGCAATGTGCACTTTTTGCACATTGCTCATTTCAGGGAGTTCTTCTTCAGCAAAAATGTTATTTATATGCCTAGTAATTGAAGAGCGATCTTTGCCGAAAAAATCCGCGATTTGAGCTTGGGACATCCAAAGCGCTTCGTCCTGAAATCTGAATTCTGCCCTAATCCCATCATCAGCTTGGTAAATTAAGAAACGATCACCAGTGCAATTATCTTCCACTATTTTTACGGGGTCTTTTGAGTGCTTGGCCCTTAAGTCGATTTCACTGAGTTTCTCAATATCCTTGTCATTTTTCATTCTGACTCCTCGCTGAGAAATTTAAACCGTCTCCAATAGTTATGGCAAGAGGAAAGAACAAAAAAAGAACATTTTTTGTTCAAAGGAAATGGGAGGGAAGACTAAAAATTTTACCGACGCAGGCGCTTAACCTATCCCGGCAGCGTATAAGCCATCGGTGCGCCCGGCCCTAAATCAAAGCCGAGGAACGCCCAAGCGACGACGAGTATGACGCCCGTTATCAGCATCCAGATGGAATAAGGAATCATCATCGCTGTGAGACTGCCGAGCCCGAAGTCTTTCTGCCAGCGGCGGGCAAAGACGAGGATCAGCGGGAAATATACCATGAGCGGCGTGATGATATTCGTCGCGCCGTCCCCGACGCGGTAAACCGCCGTCGCGCCGTCAGGGCTAATCCCCAGCAGCATGAGCATGGGCACCATGACGGGCGCGAGCAAGGCCCATTTCGCCGAAGCTGAGCCAACGAAAAGATTGATGAGCGCTGAGAAAATCACGATCAGACCCAGCAAAATCGGGAGCGGCAATCCGCTGGCCTCAATACCGTTGGCGCCGTGAACCGCAGAGATAAGCCCGAGGTTTGACCATTGGAACATTGCCACGAAATGGGCGGCGGCGAATGCGAGGACGAGATAGTATCCCATATCTTTCATGGCTTCGGTCATCATATTAACCAGGTCTCGGTGATCTTTGATCGTACCTGCAGCTTTCCCGTAAGCCCAACCGGCGGCGAGGAAGAGCATCATAAACCCTGCGACAAGAGATGTCAGAAAAGGTGTCCAATTTGCGATAGGACTGCAAATGCCCGTTGCCGCGACTTCGGGCGGACAGGCGGCTTCATTGATCAAAGGCGTTCCGGGCGCGAAGGTCATGATGGCCCAAAGCGCGATTACACCCAAAACAGCCAAGCCTGCCCGGCGCAGGCCCTTTCGCTGGGCATCAGTTAGGGCCTTATCCTCATTTGCATAGCTCGCATTTTCACCCTCAGCGACCCATTTCCCGAGTCTCGGTTCAATGATTTTATCTGTCACATACCAAATCAGCGGCAAATAAATGACCATCAGGGCGGCGATGAAATACCAATTCCCCAGCAGGTTCGCTTGGTAATCAGCGTTTAGGATTTCCCCGGCTTCCTGCGTTATGCCGTAAAGAAGCGCGTCGAGTTGACCCGGCGCAATATTTGCCGAAAATCCGCCCGACACGCCCGCAAAGGCTGCGGCGATGCCCGCCAGTGGATGCCGGCCCGCACTCGCAAATAAAACACCTGCGAGCGGAATGAGTACCACATAGGCCGCGTCGGCGGCGTGGTTACCGATCATCGCGACGAGCGCCACAACAGGCGTGAGGAGGAAAAGAGGCGCATTGCGAACGGCGGAGCGCATAGCACTCGCAAAAAGGCCGGAGCGTTCCGCAACCCCTGCGCCCAGCATAACAACCAGAACATACCCCAGCGGATGAAAATGGGTAAAGGTCTTCGGCATTTCGACCCAAAGCTTTGAGATATTTTCTGCCGATAATAAACTAATCGCCGGGATAACGCCGTCAGCCCCGATTTTGAACCGCTTTATCTGGCTTTCCGGCATCCCGCTTAGAACGTCTTCACTCAAAGTTGCCGAGCCGCCCGTTAAGGCGACAATAACGGAGATAATGACGAGGAGGATGATCAAATAGAAAAACAGGAAAACCGGATCTGGCAGCTTATTCCCCGTCCGCTCAACCCAACCGAGGAAGCCTTTCGCGGGGTCTTTTTTGGGGGCGGGGGCGACGCCATCTATATTCGACATATTGATTTCCTTGTTGGTCAGTGCTGACTGACCATTTTTGACTTGCTTGCGCTCTGTTTAATCCGAGAGCGTATGGAACCGCAAGGGGCGGGGCTCAAGTCTTTGCTCAGAGATTAGGTTTGAGATTTAGGGTGAGATTTAGGCGGAGACTTAGCCCGGAGCTTGGCAAGAGAGGCGGACCTGTCATTTACAAGACATAATTAAAATTGAGGCTCGCATTACCGGCACTATCTTTCTATCTTGCTCCCATGAGCAAGCAGACAGAAATATTTGAATTTGGTGATGCCGATTTGGTGCGGCGATTATGTGGGGCGAACCATGCGAACCTCGCCCTGATCGAGGAGGCCTTTGGTGTCTATATCGAAGCGCCCGGCGCCGCCGTGCATATTAATGGCGACGGGCCCAGCCGTGCGCGTGCGGGTGAGCTGGTCAAGGAAATCTATCAACGGCTGGAGCGCGGTTGGCCGTGTGGTCCGTCCGATATCCGCGCGCTGATCCGCGCCATGGGCAAAGGCAAAGTGAAAGCCGCGACTGTGGACGCAATTATTCCGTTCCCCCGCCGCAGTCCGATTGTCCCCAAAACCAAGCGCCAAGAGAAATTCATCAACGCCATGCGTGATGAGACCATTATCTTTGGAGTTGGTCCTGCGGGTACAGGTAAGACGTTTTTGGCGACGGCTTACGGCGCGTCATTATTAGCACGCGGCGAAATTACGAAATTCATTGCCTGCCGCCCTGCGGTGGAAGCAGGCGAACGGCTCGGGTTTTTGCCCGGCGATCTGAATGAAAAAGTCGACCCCTATATGCAGCCGATTTGGGACGCGCTGAATATGGTGCTCGGCAAAGAGGAAGTCGATCGCCGCCGCGCTGCCGGAGATATCGAAGTCGCGCCGCTCGCCTTTATGCGCGGACGAACGCTCTCTGATGCTTTTGTCGTGATTGACGAAGCGCAGAATGCGACCATCCCGCAAATGAAAATGGTGCTGACGAGATTGGGTGAGCGCGCAAAATATGCCGTGACGGGCGATCCAACTCAAACCGATTTACCGCACGGCCAGAAATCAGGCCTCGCTCACGCGCTGGGTATTCTGGAAGGCATCAAAGGGATTGATCAAATCAAATTCCTCGCCAGCGATGTTGTCCGTCACCCGCTCGTCGGAAAAATCGTCAGTGCCTATGAGAAAGACGGGTAGCGACCGCATTTTATCCGAGGGATGAAATGCAGCGAAACGCCGACACGGTAACGTGTCGGTAAAAACCCTTCGGCCTTGACCATGGCTTGCCGCCTACCTAACCCAGACGCATGTCAGATTTATATCGTAAAGAAGCCCTTGCCCATCGGTCCCGCGCCTTGTTCGGCGACGTGCGGCTTCAAGCCCCGCCTGCGACGTGGATGATTACGGGGCTCTTGGTCCTTTTAGTCGCGATCTGTTTGGCGGGACTTTTTCTATTTCAGGTCCAAACCGATGAGGGCGCTGTCCGCCTGATTGATTGGCTGTTTGGAGTGAGCGCTTAGATATGGCGGCCAAGCTCCCCGTTATTTTACAAACTGAAATGACGGAATGCGGTTTGGCGTGCCTTGCGATGATTGCGCGCTATCACGGGCACGATATCGACCTGAATGTTCTGCGGCGAAAGCATCTTGTCTCTATGACGGGCGCGTCGCTTAAATCCGTCATCGCGATCGCGGATGGTTTGGATTTGTCTTCGCGACCTTTGCGGGTGGATCTGGACCATTTGGAAAAGCTTCAACTCCCGGCGATGTTGCATTGGGACCTCAACCACTATGTCGTGTTGAAAGAGATCAAAGGCGATAAAGCGGTCATCATCGACCCGGGCGTTGGCCTGCGTAAGATGAGTTTATCCCGCCTGTCTAACCATTTCACGGGCATCGCGGTCGAATTTACACCGCAAGCCGACTTTAAAGCCGTGCAAGCGCGGATCAAACCGCGGATATCCTTGCTCTGGTCTCGCCTCGTCGGATTAAAGCGGGCGATAACACAGACCCTGGTTTTGTCAGTCATCTTGCAGGCCATCGTTTTACTCTCGCCATTCTACCTGCAATTGGTCGTCGATGCGGTTCTGCCGCGCGGGGACAGCTCACTTCTACTCGCGCTGGCGATTGGCTTTGGTGGGTTGGTGATATTGCGAGCCGCCGCCGAAGCTGTGCGCGGCTGGGCGATCCTTGTTTATGGCAATCAGATGAGCTTGCAGATGGTCGGGAATGTCTTCCGACATCTCATCCGCTTGCCATCGCGCTATTTCGAACGGCGGCATGTCGGCGACGTGATTAGCCGCATGGGCAGCACCGTCCCGATACAAGAGGCGCTGACACAATCCGTTCCGGCGGTTCTCATAGATGGGGCCATGGCGGTTCTCATGTTGATTGTTATGTTCCTCTATTCGCCGATCTTGGGCGGCATTGTTTTAGCGACTGTTGCGGGCTTGGTGCTGGCGACGTGGTTCATCTACCCGCATTTGCGCCGCACGCAGGAAGAGAGCATTTACGCCAAAGCGCTGGAAAACTCGCACGTCATTGAAAGCATCCGCGCCATTACAACCGTCAAGATGTTTGGCCGCGAGGCCGAGCGCGAGGCGGCGTGGCGCAATCTCTATACGGATTTTATCAACGCCAATGTTGGGTATGGCAAATGGGTTGTCGCGCGCAAATTCTTTGAGACGCTGCTGACGGGTTTGCAAGTTGTGTTGGTTGTCTGGGCGGCGGTGAGTTTGATGCTGGGTGAGGGCAGCGGATTTACGCTCGGCATGCTCGTCGCCTTTTTGGCATACCGCCAATATTTCACCGATGCCGTTGTGCAGTTGCTGGAGAAGGGCATTGAGTTTAATTTGCTCTCGCTTCACCTCGACCGCTTGTCGGATATCATCTTTCAGGAAACGGACGCAAACCAATCCGGAGATGCTCGGTTGTCCGGTCTGAAAGGCGCGGTGTCTCTGGACGGCGTTGATTTCCGCTATTCCGACACCGACCCGCTTGTGTTCGCCGATTTCAATCTTGATATTGCGGCGGGAGAAATGGTGACATTGACAGGCCCGTCGGGCGGCGGGAAGACCACGCTGATGAAACTCATGCTCGGGCTGTATGATCCCATCAAAGGCGCGGTGAAAATTGACGGTCAGGATTTGCGCGAGATTGACCGCGCGGATTGGCGGTCCCGCATTGGCGTGGTTATGCAGGATGACCGTCTGTTGTCGGGTAGCCTCGCCGATAATATCAGCTTCTTCGATCCTGAAATTGATATGCAGCGCGTCTATAAAGCTGCCATGGCCGCGCAGATACACGAGACAATTGTGGCCTTGCCCATGAACTACCAGCTCCAAATCGGCGATATGGGCTCTGTGCTATCGGGGGGTCAGCGGCAGCGGGTTTTGCTCGCGCGCGCCCTCTATCAAGACCCCAGCGTTTTATTCCTCGATGAGGGCACTGCCAATCTGGATGTCGAGACGGAAAGCGCAATCGTCAAGATTATCCGGGACCTGCCGATAACGCGTATCATTGTGGCACATCGCCCGGCCTTCCTCGACGCCAGCGACCGCATCATCCGAATTTCTCCAAACCGCGCCTAAGCTCTCTGCCCCTATTTGGGTACAAATGGCTGAACACACCCAAATTCACGAATCTGCTCGCGCTCAAAGATATTATATAAACCATTGGGATTACCGATACGCAGCATTTTTGTGCCGCTTGGTAACGGGATTCGCTTTTGCTTTAAGGTGCAGACTAATGCGGGGCGTGTTGCAAGGTATGGGGCCCCTACAATCTTTCGAATTTATTATAAGGAAAAAGGCACGGGTGAATTGTTTACCGAAGAACTTGACGCCGTCACTGGCGCAGCGCCATTCATTATCTGACCGGTAAATGATATGTTAAGATTTATCCTGCCATCCGGAGGGATTTTCTGCGATTCAGACGCAAAATCTAGAGGCCATTTTATTTTTCCTTATCCCCTTATTTTGTTAAGCCACGGCGTCCGTTCATTCGAGCTTAAATCTACCAAACGGATTTTTAAATGAAGCGCGAGGAAATAAACTTAACCATGTAGAGTCTGTGACGTGCTCTTTTACGATGGTCCTGCCGCCCGGTATAAAAGCCAGCTACCGAATCAGGCCCATAAATCACATTAAATGGCTCGCTTCTCGTTTCGAAATTTTTTAACTAAATTGCAAACAAATTGAACCTTCAACGGCCTTTGTTGAACCTTCAATTACTTATGATACCAAAATCAAAATAATAGCGATATTAACCACTTAATGCCCCATTTTGGCATATTTTTACTTGCCAATTGGCAGGAAATAAGCCTTTAAATAGATGTGCAGTTGTGGGGGCTGCACGACAAGGGATGGGGCCTTTGTGTTGTTAATCAAACTTGAAGGAAAAGATTATGCGTGAACTATCTATTGAAGAGCTTGAAGTTGTTGTTGGCGGAATGCCGATCGTAATCGACTTATAGTCAGAACTAGTTTGACTGCTTAACTCGCCGCTAGGCGGGTTTTTTTTTGGGCTATAGCTATTTGACCACGAATTTTTAAGACCTTGAAGACATTATTCCGGCTGGAGTTAGCCTGATGATGTTTTATAAAAAAATCAGTCGATTAATAATCAACTTGCTGAGCGCCTTTTTCTTAGCGAGCTTAACCGCGCCCGGATCATTTGCGCAAACTGATTCCGGTTCCTCAAAAATTGACCCACGATTGATAGAAATCGTTGAGGAAGTGAACCAACGGGCGACTTCGACTCAGCCGGACGCAATCCAAAATTACAGGAAGCGAACCCCAGAGGATGAATATGCTTATGGTCGCATTCAGGCCGCAACACAAATACGCGAGGCTGCATATTCCAAGGACACTCAAAAAATTCGGCAAGCTATCAAAGATTTTGAGAATATTGACCAAAGCCATGCCGAGCCGTTGATGGGTAAAATTGTCGATCTTTACCGTCGACATGCTGATCTAATTGATTCAAATGTCAGCCAAGAGGAACAGCAAGACGATATAAATAAGTTTATTGTTTCCGGAAGTTGGCTGGAAAGATACTTTGCAACTCAACTGTCTAAACAACTTTTTGCTGCTGCTGATGAGCGGCAACTGGCTCTGCAAAAAGCTCAAAATGCCTTTCAACTAATTCCAGATAACGAGAGTCAAAGGCCCTATGTTCAATTTGCCAAGGCGGACACGGCGTCAACTTTGGCGCAATTGCACAACATTCAAGGCAATGTTGATTTCGCGATCACAAATTCACTAGAATACCTCAAACTTACCAAGGGTCGAAACGACCCAGACGAAGCGATCGACATCATCAATAACCTGATTTTCTCCCATGCCGTCAACCGTAATCATGAAGCTTTACTCTATTTAGGTGAGCAAATTTTGGAAATAGAGAAGCTTTCAAGTTCAACCGTTCCCGGCCTCTCAGAATTCCGGGTTGCACAAGCGGCAAATATGGCGGGGAATTTTGCAAGAGGTCTGGAGTATTCTCGTTTAGCTGAAAAAAAATCTCAACACCCCCAAATTAGCCAACAAGCGTTAATCAATAAGGCTGTCGCGTTTGCCGGATTAGGACAGACAAATGAGGCCTTTCTTGTTTCTATTGAGGCGGGCTTAGATCTCGATAGCAAAAAACTACTGACCCTCGAAACCAGACGAGATGTGATCTATCTTGGTTTCCTACTAGCGCTGGGTTCGGATGAGACTTTGGCCCGCAATTTATATAATCGTCAATTAGACGTTATGGCACAAAAATTCCTTACCAATAGTTCCCGCGATACGACAGCCATGTTGGCCCAACTAGAAAATTCCCGCGAACGTCAACTTGAGAGGGATGCTGCGTCCGCGCGCGAGGCGGAATTGCAGGCCATGACAATTGATCGCCAGCGGAAGTTAAACCGCACTTTGACCTTGCTGGTGATTATACTCGGCAGTGTCACGCTAGCGTCTTTCCTCTTCATGAAAGCTCGAGAGAGGCTCATGCGTAAACTCGAAATCAAGACTGTCGAGGCCGCTTCCGCGGAAAAACTCAAAACTGAATTCCTCGGCATGATTTCGCATGAGCTTCGCACACCGCTCAACGGCATTATCGGGATTTCCGATTTCCTCGCCAACTACCATGAGGACCCGGATATTCGGACAAAAACCGGTATTGTCTTGCGCAGCGGGAATGAGCTTCTGGCTGTTGTAGAATCTCTGACGGATATGGCGCGCTTGGATGCAGGGCAATTAGCGTTGATGCCGCATGATGCAAATCTGTCAAACTCCCTTGCGGCTGTGCCGGAGCCGTGGAGAGAAAAAGCGCAAGAGAAGGGCCTTGCCTTCACCCATTTCATTGACCCTAAAATCACGGAACATCACCTTGATGAGGACCGTTTGATCCAATGCCTCCATATTCTTTTGGCTAATGCGGTTAGCTTTACAGATTCCGGGCGCGTGCATCTTCATATCACCGCGCAAGGCACGCATGACGGCGGCGTGACGGGTCTCACGGCCATTGTCGCCGATACGGGACAAGGCATGAGCGAGCTCGTCCAGTCGCGTTTATTCAAACCCTTTATGCAGGCCGATACAAGCCGGAAACGCTCTCATATGGGAACAGGGCTCAGCCTCGCCATTGCTTATGCGCTCGTTGAGATGATGGGCGGCCGTCTAAGCGTCAACAGCCGGGATGGCCGAGGGTCAGAGTTTAAATTGGATATTCCGCTCGCCCCTCTTGAACAAAAAACCCTTCACGCTGAACCGCCTCTTACGGGGAATGCTGTTGCAAATGATATTGAAGCCATCGACGTTCAGGTCTTCGTTGACGCGCTGACGTTAGAGGCGCCTGCATTAGACAAACCCCACGGTCCACAGCGAGAGGTCCTCGATCTCATGCAGCCTCCCGGCGGATTGCCGCGCCTGCATAATATTGAAGAGTCTGAGCACTCAAACCCGGCGGAAGGGCGTCAACGCATTCTTGTCGTTGACGATATGGCCTCCAATCGGGATACTTTGCGACTGATTTTAAAAAGCCAAGGTCATCGTTGCAGCGAGGCCGCAGACGGACTTGCGGCCCTGGCGGCGCTTGATCGGCAATTTTTTGATTTAGTTGTGCTGGACATTCATATGGCGCCATTAGACGGGGTTGAAACGTTGCGCCGTATCAGGGGCTCCGGAAAGCCTTACGCCAATATTCCTGTTATTGCGCTGACGGCCGATAACGCAGCCGGCACGAATGCGGCCTGTATGGAGGCTGGCGCAGATCTTTTTCTAACCAAACCTGTGAGCCATAATGAGCTGCTCAGGGCGATTGGCTGTCTCCATCAAACCGAAGGCGCGCGTATTTTGAGTCAGTAAGGCAGCCGGGGCCTTGAGGTAAACCCTACCAGCTCCCAACCCCGCCGCCGCCGCCGCCGCCGCCCGAAAAACCGCCGCCCCCTGAAAAACTACCGCCGCTTGAAGATGAGCCACTACTGCTGGTTTGAACGGGCCGCGCAGAGGCCACACCGGAGGAGAGCGATTTGACCATATCGCGGGACATGTCCCGGGCACCGCCCCCGCCCATTCCGCCGCTGCGATAGCTGTTATAGTAGCTGGGATTATAGTCTTGCGCCGCGATGGGCAGGGTTTTCTCGAAATGTTTTGTCCAGGGTTTCTCAACATCAAGTGCCACAGCATAAGGTAAAAAAGACTCATAGCGCTCTACTGTCATAGGCGGGACGCGGTCGGTTCCAATTTCAGCTGAATTCAAGCGGAGTTTTTCCGCCGTTTCCAAATAGAGTTTAAACCCTTCGATTTCAGATGTGACCTCAGCCCCTTTCTTGGTCGGGGCGGGCATCAACACCATGAAGACAATATTGACCAAAGCCAGTCCTGCCATAAGCCCCCAAAACAAAAGCGTGGAGGGCGTCGAAAAAGAACTAAAGACGGCCAGCAATCCGACGAGTGTCAACGCGATTCCCATGACAACATATTTAGCGTTCACACGGCGATAATCTGTGGAGTAGGCTTTATTGAGATGGTTTCGAAATATCTGAGTGACCCTGTGGAAGCGGCTATTGGGCGTCTTCTTCCGCAGGACTATGCCCGTCATATTACCTTTAAAGAGGTTCTCGAACAAAAGGCGCTCCTCTTTATTCAAAAGCACGTCTGCATAGGAAGAGCGGGGTAGGGGGGTTAAAGCCGTCTGTTTTTTGGTGACTTTAATCTGAAGACGCTTCTTGATTGCGAGACTGAGCAATGTCGAAATTAGGGCCGAATCTCCTTTCAGACCCTTATTTAAAATGCGGTGGGCCGCTGCGGCAGAGTAATTCTTAGGCGCTTCATAACGGGCAAAGACGGGCAGCTTTGCAGGATCGCGCCCTACGCGAGACCAGTTTAAAAAATAGAAACCCAAAATCCCGGGGGTGATGAGACCCAAGGCCAAGATCGCGCCATTCGCCCGCCACCATCTGGCTGATGCTTCCTTTGGCGAAAGGGGGTCAAAGACGCCTTTCTCAACACCAACAGCTGCGGTGACGGCTTCGCGGGGACGGAGCGGTTTGTTGGCGGAAAATTCAATGATATTTCCTTTTTCAGTAATCGTAATATCATTATCGGTGCGGCCAAAAACGCCGCTATAGGCGGCGACCTGTTTGGCAGTTGCGCCTTCGGGTAAAATGATGCGGCCCATAAAGCTCTGCACTGGCATGGACGAGTATTCGCCCCAGACATTCCACCGAATTTCGTCTAAATCATCATAGCGAACGACCCAGTCATCAGATTCATATTCCAGTACATATTTCTGGATGCCTTCCTCCAAAAAAACATTCGATCGCCCTAAACGCCAAATAATAGTCCCGCTATCACCGGTATTGGTGACGGCTTCCCGCTCGCCATTTCGTGTGGCCATAGTGAGATTAAACTCTTTGCGGTAGGTGATGGCGCCTTCGCGCACTTTCGTCGGGAGCTCCCGAAATATTCCGCGTTTCGCGACGCCGCGCGGTTTTACGTAATCCAATTCTTCGCGGATTTTGACGCTTCCATCCTTTGCGACTCGGACGGTGACATCCGCACGCGCCATATATTCACCGGACGAAACCTGCGCAAACGCAGAAGAACCAAAGGCCCAAAACATGAGCGCCATAACGGCGCAAAATATTGCTCCGAAACGCATCAGTCGAAACTCGCATCAGGAACGGCATAATCTGCAGGCTCAATTTCAAAGAAGGGCTGCTCGTGAAATCCGAACGGCCCGGCCACCAAATTGGACGGCACGCTTTTGACCTTGATATTCATTTCGCGCACTGCCCCATTATAAAATCGCCTCGCCATTTCAATCTTGTCTTCGGTCTCGGTCAACTCCTCTTGCAGATCGAGGAAGTTTTGATTGGATTTGAGGTCCGGATAATCCTCTTTCAGCGCCAATAATTTTGGAGTCTGCGCCGCGACATTATACTCGGCGGCTCCGCGCTGCCCTACATCTCCGCCAGCGGATAGCGCCTGATTACGCGCCTCCACCACATCGCGAAATACATCCCGCTCATGTTCAGCATAACCTTTGACGACATCCACCAAACGCGGGATGAGATCCGCGCGGCGTTTCAACTGGACCTCAATATCCGACCAGCCATTTTGGACAAGCGCGCGTTTCTGCACCAGCGCGTTGTATATCAAAACAACGCCTACAATCAGCAGACCAAAAACAACGAGGAGAATAATAGAAATACCGGACATAGATCCGGCATAAGGCCAGAGCCTTATGTTTTGCAAGTTTTATGGGGCAAGTCGTAAGGCAATCAGTCTTCGAGAGTCTTTAGGGGGTGCCGCCCATCCACCATGCCCATAAAAGGCGGGTGGATTGAATACCCGACCAGCGCCTGCATTTGCGGCGAGAGTTTCCGGACCGTCGATTTGGAAAGCTCTAAAAGGTAATTTTCCTGCTGGCGCATATAGGCCTCGCAATATTGATGGGTAACGGCGAAGCGCCCGGCATTAGAATTGTTTTCGCCGCCGCCATGCCAGGTGGTGCCCAGAAAAAGGATGACTGACCCAGCCGGCATAATGGCCTGAACCGTCTCGCTGCGGTCCGGTAATTTGTCTGCGCCCCAAGCGTGACTGCCCGGCACAATGACGGTTGCCCCGTTCTCTGCTGTAAAGTCATCGATTGCCCAAACGGTGGCCGCCCCCAATGGAGGGCGAGGGCGTGGTATTCTGTAAAACGCGTCATCAAAGTGAAGCGCCTGAGGGGCTTCACCGGGATGAATATTTATGATCTGACTCTGCGACAGCAAATAATTCGGTAAGAAGATGCGGTCGAGCAAACCTAATACCCGCGGATGCTCGGCCAAACTGTCGATCGCGCGTGTCTTAGACAGCACATTATAGACACGCTGAGTTTGAACCCCTTCAAATGAATTGCGTCCGGTGTGGTTTAGCAGCGGCAAGCCGCTGGCTTTGATGGCGGCGCAGGCCTGCCCAGACAATAGGCCGGTGATGATGACGTAACCGTCGCGCATCAATGTGTCGTAATCAGCTTGGATTTCAGCTGTATTGCGTTCGGGGCCGGATTTCAGAGCTTTAAAAGTCTTCGCATGATCTTTTTGCCCATACGCCGTCATGTCTTTAGCATCAGAATATTTACGAGGCGTCTGGGTCATAAACACACCCTACTCCAAAACCAAAGACAAAACGCCTACAAATATTGAGACTCGAAATCTACAAGACTGAATGACGGAGCTTTACGCTTTGCAACCCTTACGGCGATAGGCTTCGCGCAGGGCTTGGCGTTCATCGCGTAATTTGCTTTCGTCTCGCGTGCGGGTTTTCCCGGCCCAAGGCGAGCCGGACGCGGCGCGGAGCTCTTCCATGCCGCGATCATTTTCAAACTCCACACCGCGAACAGAAGCCGCGTAATCCTGCGCCTTCACCAAAGCTCGCAAGCTGTCGCAATCCTCCACAGCGAAATCCTCGGGTGAGGTTGTCGCGCAGCCCCCTGCCAAAATCGCGAGCGGCAAAACTGTGGACGCCAGAAAAAGAGTTTTCATCATGAGGCTTTTAGAACCCGCCGCGCTGGGCTAGGTCAACATAAAATTTGAGGAGACCGCATTGAAACGGACCATGTTAATTACAGGCGCATCGGCAGGTCTGGGCGCGGCATTGGCCCGCGAATATGCCCAGCGCGGCTGGGATTTGGTTTTACTCGCCCGCCGCGAGGATCGCCTGAAAGCCCTCGCATCAAAATTGACAGCCGCCCATGGCACCGCCTGCCGCGTGATTGCGGCGGATTTATTTTCAGAAACCGCTGTGCCTGATTTAATGACGGCTTTGGCGGGGGCTCAAATTGACGGGCTGATCAATAATGCAGGCTATGGCCACCCCGGAACATTTCTGGCCAGCGCGTGGGACGACCACCGCCGTTTCAACCACCTGATGAGTGTTGTCCCTGTGGAGCTGACACGCGCGCTGCTGCCGGCCATGGTCGCCCGAGGCTTTGGACGCGTCCTGCAAGTCGCCAGCCTCGCCGGACATATGCCGGGATCAAAGGGCCATACATTATATGCGGCCGTAAAATCCTATCTCATTAAATTTTCGGAAAGCCTGAATATTGAAATGCAAGGCACCGGTGTTCATGTCTCCGCGTTGTGCCCCGGTTTTGTGCTGACCGAATTTCACGATGTGAACGGCACGCGGGAGGGGATTAACAGCCTACCGGGTTTCATGGTGATGGACGCCGATGTGTGCGCAAAGCTCGCGGCAGAGGCTTTGGAGGCGAATACATCCGTGTTTATTTCGGGACGGGTCAACCGCTTTCTTGCACGGCTGAACCGCTGGGCACCATGGCTCGGACGCAAGGTGATGAACTCCGGCTCCGGTAAATATAGAAAGTCTGATTAATGCCTCACAGTCAAAGTGATCCCAGATGTTTCGTCGCGCTGGATTTGCCAAGCGTCGCGGAAGCGGAAAGCATGGTGGAAATATTGGGCGACGCGGTGGACAGTTATAAAATCGGGTTGCAGCTCCTCCCCATTGGCGGGGTTGAGCTCGGCCAACGATTGAAGAGGTTAGGCAAAAACGTTTTCTATGACTTCAAATTTCATGACATTGGCGCGACAGTCGAGAAAGCGACGCGGTCAATTGCGGGATTAAATGCGGACCTGCTGACGGTTCACGCGCGGCCCGATGTCATGCGGGCTGCGGTCAAGGGCCGGGGCGGGTCTCCGCTTAAAATTTTGGGCGTGACAGTTCTGACCTCCCTTGATCAGGAAGCCCTCAAAGCGATTGGCTATAATGATAATTCGGAAGCGCTCGTGATGCGGCGCGTTCAACAAGCTTTGGAAGCGGGCATTGACGGCGTTGTCTCTTCGCCCTTGGAGGCAGCCGCCATTCGCGCCGTCGTCCCCGACAGCTTTCTGGTTGTCACGCCCGGCGTGCGGCCCAAGGGCTCTGATGTGGGCGATCAAAAACGCATCGCGACACCGTCCAGTGCCTTAGAATCGGGCGCAACACATTTGGTCATTGGCCGCCCCATCACCCAAGCTGCAGACCCCCGCGCAGCCGCTTTGGCCATCGCGGCGGAGATGCGCGGCGTTTGAGAGCGGGGCATAAAAAACCCGCCTTCAGAAGAGGGCGGGCTTTAAAATTCAAATTTGGCTAAGGCCTAACGGCAACCCCGGCGACGCGCGGGCATGCCGTAACCACCATAACGCGAATAATGCGTCACCGTGTGACACGGCGATGTGTAAGGCACGGGGACCGGGACGGGATAGCGCACATAGACAACCGGGCGCACGACGCGGTAATAAGTCGTCTGTGGAACCGGCTTCACAACATTGTAGCAGCCTAAAACCGTGCCTTCACCGGCGCCGTAAACATTGACCGGGCAATTTGTGGATTGCAGGCTCTCATTATAGCCAAGACCCGGAACGGATGTAGGTGAGCCGGAAAACCCATATGTGTTGGGATCGGAATATGTCTGGCTGATAGAGCCTGTGCCATATGTGCTGTCAGCCTGATAAGAGCTCATTGTAGAGTAAGATTGTGACGGCGTGAAGCGATCCGATGTGCGATAAGATGCAGTAGATTGCCCTGTCCAGCTGGACATAGGCTGCGCAGATGCGTCACCGCAATACATGCTTGTGCCGCAACTGGCAGACGCCGCACCTGCGAGTGAAAGAGTGGCAACGAGTGTCGCTGCGCCTTTAAAAATACGGGAAACCATAACCCACCTTCTTTGTTTCAATGGCGCAAAGCGCGCTGATTAAGCCTTTCCTAGCAATCGGCGTGCCAGAAACGCGATCTGATTCCCGTTACAGGCGAAATCATTTCGCCTCCGAGACAATTGTGAGGTTAAAAGGTCCCGCCTCTCTTTTGAGACACGGGACCCCGCCCATCCCACATTTATTCGGACCCCTTTTAAGCGGGCCCGAAATTTAGGGTCTTTAGTGTCTTTAGTGTATCCAGCGCCCCGGAGCTTTTCGGGCATAGCGTGCGCCGGGAGCATTGTGCTCGGCGCAACCACCATGAACAGGCACGGGAACCGGTGTCGGCACGCCGATAACAGGATTGACGACTTGTCTTGGCAGTTGACGTTTACAGATGACTTGCGTCGCAACTGTGCTGCCGAATGCTGTCGGCCCCGACGTTTTTTCCCAATATGTCCCGTCCGGGGCGACTGATGACCCGTAATTTCCGGCCATCGGACCGCTTTGTTGCAGAACAGGTGCGCTTGGTTGACTGAAACTTGGTCCCATGCGGGGCGGGGCAAGGCGCAAACCTTGTGTGTTTGTGAGGCCCGGCGCGCGCATTTGCGAAGCGCCCATGAAGGGAGCCGGTCCGCTCATGATTGGGCCGCTGACATAATTACCCTGCATTTGTCCGCCATAGGACTGTTGCTGGCGCACCATGCCCATATGCGGAGCTGTATCTCTTCCGGGAACAACGACGTCTTGTGGACGGGTTTGACCACTATCTAAAACCTGCTGAGCTGCTGCCGGATCGCGAATGACTTTTGAGGTCGGCAAATAGGCAATACCCGGAACCAAAGAGGCGTCACCATAGGTGCGCGGTGCGAACTTTGACGGGTCATATCCGCCGCCAACGCGAACGGTGACGGGCTGCGCGGGAGCTTGCATAACGGGCGCCCGCATAACAGGAGCGGGTTGATAGACCGGAGCCGGGGCCGGAGGAGGCGCCATCTGGACTTGCACTGGCGCGCCTGCGCTCTGGCGGCAATATGTTGTGCTGGTAGGGTGACATCCGCCTGTAAACCCGGACGGCGCATCGGATAGGCCCGCTGTCGGGGCCATGCCGTGAATGCGCGTGATAGAGACATTGGGTGAGCGCTGGAAATTGATGGACCGCAGATGTCCCATTGGATTTTCATTGCGAATGGTCATCGGACCAAATTGCGGCGCATAACCCGGCATCACTTGAACCGTGCCTGCGCAATTTCCGCTATTGCAGTTTCCGCCGGCAAAAGCAGGTGCGGCCAGTATGGTCGCAGATAAAGCGCCTAATAAGGCTCTTGAAATCAATTTGGTCGGCATGTGCCACTCCCACGTCACAAAGGTGGGAGCCATCCTCCGCACCGGTCAAAAATTCTACTCGGTGCGAATTTGGGAGCTTGCCTAGAAGTCGTAGGCAATCCCGCCGCGTTCCCAATCGCCATAGCGTGTGGGTTCGACACCTTTCGGGCCGCCTTTTTCCGGTTTGAGGGATGCAGCTTCACCCGACGCTTTGCGCCGTTCAGCTGCCTCAGCCAAAGCCCGCTTTGCAGCAGGGCTCAGACCTTTTTTGGGAACATTGGGTGTTTGTGTATCTGGGTCGCTCATCGCCACCTCAATACGCCCGCTGGTCCACTCCCGTCAAACGCGCAAATTGCCGCTCGATAGCCATTCTGATACAGTGTCAGCGATAAGATATCGTGAATCACGCGTTTGCGCTTTGTTTACCATAATCTTCAAATCACCGTTACCGGATGAGAGAGAAGACCGCAGTCAAACCCTGTCGCTTTTTCCCAAAACTTCCCCTATGCGGCGCGCATGAGCGAACGTGAACACATCTCCCGCCAATCCGGCAAACAACAACGCGATGCGAAGATATCGGATTCCGTGAAAGCCCGGCGCTGTGCGGCGCTGGCCGTGATGGACGTGCGCGCCAATGGTAAAGCGCTGGAATTAGCGCTGGCCGAGACGGAGGATTATGCCGCGCTGGAGCCGCGCGACCGCGCCTTTGCCCGCGCGATTGCTGCGACTGTCTTTCGCCGGTCCGGGCAAATTAAAGCCGTGCTGAAACCGCATGTGCGTAAAAAACCGACTGCGCCCGTTCAGGCCGTGTTAGAAACCGCCGTCGCGCAAATCGTCTTTATGGATGTGCCGCCCCACGCCGCCGTCAGCGAGTCCGTTGATGTGTTGAAATCGCGTCGAAATACGACTCCTTTCGCCAGTTTCACCAATGCTGTGCTGCGCCGCGTGGTGGAGCAGGGCAAGCAAACCGCCGCTGCCGCGCCGCCAAAATCAAATATTCCCGGCTGGATTCGCGGTGAATGGGAGCGCACCTATGGCAAAATCCCGATGACAAAGATCGCCGTGCAACTGATTAAGGACCCAGGACTTGATCTCACCGTCACGGATAAACGCGAAGACCTGGCTGAGGCCACGGGCGGAACGCCTGTCGGGCGACAAACTTTGCGGCTGAAATCCATTGGCGATGTCACGGCCCTGCCGGGATTTGAGGACGGGACTTGGTGGGCGCAAGATTTGGCAGCGGCCCAGCCCGCGCAAATTCTAATGGATCAGTTTGAGGACGTAAAAGGCGTGCGCGTCTTGGATCTGTGCGCGGCCCCGGGCGGGAAAACCCTGCAATTGGCGGCGGCCGGTATGGATGTGACGGCGGTTGATAAGTCATCGGGACGGTTGAAACGGCTGGAAGAAAACTTAGACCGCACCAAGCTCAAGGCAACAGTCATACATAAAGACGCCTTAAAATTTGAATCCGAACCGTTTCAAGCGGTCCTTTTGGACGCGCCCTGTTCCGCAACGGGCACATTTCGTCGCCATCCCGATGTTTTGCACAACCGCAGCCCGAAATCCGTGGCCGATCTCGTCCGCCTGCAAGATAAACTTCTGCCAAAAGCGGCTGCCTTGACCGCCCCCGGCGGGGTGCTGGTTTACGCCGTTTGCTCACTGCAACCCGATGAAGCCATGCCGCGCATAGTGAAGTTTTTGGAAAATGCGCCTGATTTCCGCCTTATTTCCATTCCAGCGTTACCAGGTCTGGACTTGCCAAGTGAGCGTTTCGAGGGGGGTGTCGTACGGACATTGCCTTGCGATATGCCCAAATCAGGTGGGTTAGACGGCTTTTTCATAGCGGCGCTGCGGCGCAAAGCGTGAGACCAAAGGCGGGTTCATCCCTGATTTATAGTTAACGCGGTAATCACACGTTAACCTGTATGTGGTCCAAGCTTTGCACGACCTGCGTCAGATGTATCAAAATGGGAGGCTCATATGAGCACGACAAAATTTATCCGGGCTGGATTGATCGCCACAGTAGGCGTTGCTGGCTTGACATTAACCGCCAATGCACAAAGCCGTTATGGCAGTGTCTATGATTATGAGAGCGGCCGTAATTGTGGTCAGGCCTGTGTGCCTGCTGCGCCGATGACGCCGCAAGCGAACACACGCTACGGCGCCCCAGTTGTCGCGGCTCCGGTTTACAACCCGGCCCCAGCCTATAATCCTGCACCTGTCTATGTTGATTGCGTTCAGGCCGGCACATGCGCCCCACAGCCTTCTGTTGCTTATACACAACCCGCGCCTGTTTATCAGCAGCCAGCTTACCAACAGCCAAGCTACACACAATCCGTGCAAATGGCCCCGCCTGCGAACTGCCCGGCCGGAACAACCGCGCAATCTGATGGCACATGTATGCAAGGGTCCAGCTATTCGTCTTCGACGACGACCTCGACATATTCAGGCTCAACATATTCTGCGCCAACTATGTCTATGGAGCCTGTAAATTGCCCATCCGGCACAACAGCTCAGTCTGATGGAACATGTATGGAGACAGGGTCTTCATATTCTTCCGGTTCATCCTACTCAACGGGTTCGACTTACTCTGGTTCAACCTACTCCGGCACGACATATTCCGAGCCGTCCATGTCTATGGGACCTGTGAACTGCCCATCCGGCACAACGGCTCAGGCTGATGGTACATGTATGCAGGGCGGATCGAACGCTTATGCAGGTTCATCTATTGAACTTTACACAGGTGATGCGACGACATCGTCAACATCCACTTATGGATATGGGTCTGACGGGTCTTACGGCGCGTCAGATTACCTGCCAATCCGCAAGTAAGGCTAACCTTCCGAATTAAATTTGGCCTGCCCCGTGGCTTTCACGAAAAGTGAAAGGCACGGGGCAGGCTTTTTTATGCGTCCACCATATTTGGTTTTCGCATGGCTTTCAGCGGCTTGCGAGTCCGCGGCGGGTCCGTTAAGCAACACGCATGACAGATAAAATACTAATCTCCCCCTCAATTCTGTCGGCAGATTTTGCCGCTCTTGGGCAAGCCGTTCGCGACATTGATGCGGCGGGTGCTGACATGATCCATATTGATGTGATGGACGGCCATTATGTGCCGAACCTCACTATTGGGCCCGGCGTCGTAAAGGCGCTGCGTCCGCACACGAAAAAACCGTTTGATGTGCATTTGATGATTTCGCCGACTGAGATTTTAGTTCCGATGTTTATCGACGCCGGGGCAGATTATATCACCGTACACCCCGATGCGGGACCGCATCTGCACCGCACGCTGCAATCCATCCGCGCGGCGGGCGTCAAGGCAGGCATTGTGCTCAACCCCGGCGCGCCCGTGGAGCAGGTCGATCCCGTCATTGATCTCTGTGATCAGATCATGATCATGAGCGTGAACCCCGGTTATGGCGGACAGTCTTTTATTCCCTCGCAACTCGAAAAAATTGCGGACGTGCGCGCGAGAATCGACGCTCATGTCGCCGCTGGCGGTCAAGAAATTTTGTTACAGGTCGACGGCGGTGTGAACCCCGTCACATCGCAAGACTGTATCGCCGCCGGGGCGACCTCGCTTGTCGCCGGGTCCGCCGTATTTAAAGGCGCGGGCACTTACGCTGAAAATATCGCCGCTTTGCGCCGCAACCCAGCTGCAAAGGCCGCCTAAACACGCTCATGGCCAAATCGCGCCACCCATCCGCCCAATCACGCATCTCCGTGCCGCACACGGGTTTTTTAGCCGTGGCTCAGCGCTTGCGTGGTTGGTTGCCCTCGCGCCCAACTGCAAAACTTCCCAGCCGTACACCCGGACCGTTTCATCCGGCGAAAACCGGCTTGTCTTTGGGCGATGCAGACAAATCCGAAGACTTGCTCGCCGGCCGGTTTGAATTCGCAGGGCAAACATTGGATGTCGGTCCTTGGACAACGGCCTCGCCGTCGCGCCGCTTTGCCGGATGGCTGCACGAATTTGACTGGCTGCATGACTTGCTGGCCGTCGATAGCGAGCCGCATCACGCCAAGGCCCGGTTCTATGTTGATGGATGGATAGAGATATACGGGAAAGGCAATGATTTTGTCTCCGATCCCGCGCGTTTGGCCCGGCGTTTGTTTAACTGGCTAGCCCTTTGGTCTCCTGCGCTTTCGGCCTCAGGATTGGAGGATTCTGATATGTATGTGGGCGGTAGCGGCCGGGTATTAGAGCGTCGCCGTGACAGTGTTTTAAGGCAGCTCACGATATTGCGCGGATCGCTCAAGTCTTTGCCGCCGGGATTGCCGCGCCTCACTGCTGGCTGTGCCCTCGCGCTGGGCGGTGCGCGTATGGCGGATGGGAAGACTCAATTTCTGGAGCGCGGCCTCGATTTTCTCGACGATGAGCTGTTGCTGCAAATCCTGCCGGATGGGGGGCATATCAGCCGCTCGCCGGAAACGACCGCCGCTGCGCTTCGTCAGCTTTTGACGCTGGACACGCTGTTGGCAGATCGCGGTTTGGAGGGCTCTCGAGAGCTGTCCCGCGCCATTGATCGCCTCGCGCCCATGGTGGCTTTCTTCCGGCGCTCGGGAGGAGAGCTTGCCCCGTTTCATGGCGGCAGTGAAGTTGACAGCGCAGATATAGCAGAGCTGCTGCGCGCGGCCCCCGGCGAGCCGAAGGCTTTTGGATATGGTCCGCATATCGGATTTCAGCGCCTGGAAGCCAATGACACGATCGCGCTTGTTGATACGGGAGAGGCCCCGCCGCGACCCTTTGATACAAAGACACATTTGGCGCCGCTCGCCATGGACCTCTCGACCGCCGAAGGACCGATGATTACGGGCTGCGGATATAATAGAGAGCAACCTGAGAACTGGGCGCGCCCCATTCGCGCAGCGGCCGCGCATTCAACTTTGATTCTGGACGACCGATCGCCCGGCCGTTTGCTGATGAGCGCTTGGAAACGGGCTGCCGTTGGCGACGCCGTGGACCGTATCGCCGGACCCGTAAAGGCGACCCGAAAAGAACAAAATAGCGGAATTTGGCTGGAAGCGCATCATGGGGGGTATATCGGTGATTACGGCCTGTCGCACCGCCGCCGGGTGTTCATGCCGCGCGACGGGCATGATGTGCGCGGCGAGGACAGCTTGTTCACGCCCCTGGGGTCTGTGCCTATCCGACGGGACCAAGTGCCTTTCGCCATCCGATTTCACGTTCATCCCAAAGTCAGAGTAAGCCTGTCACAGGACAAATCTTCAGCGCTCCTTGTTGTCAATGGCAAGGCAGGTTGGCGGTTTAGGACGGATGGAGGACAGGTCGCTTTGGAAGATTCGGTTTATCTTGCGGTTGGGTCTGCACCCGTGAAAACACAGCAGCTCGTGATCTATGGGCAAGCTTTCTGCGATAGTGACGGGGAGAGCCGATCGAACCGTGTGCGCTGGTCTTTTCGCAAGTTAAAACCCGCGGAAGATAAAATTCGGACAAAGCCGGTCCAATCTGATATAGAGACAGCCTGATGAGCAAGGCGACCAAATCCACATTTAGAATGGGCAGAAGTTTCCGCCTGATCGGGATGGATGTCTTTTTCGCATTTATCTCTATGATGTGTGTCATCCGATGGCGTTATGATTTTTTAAATGACACTCTGCGCGGCAATATTGATCACAAAGCTGCCTATATCGCGGCAGCTGCGACTTTGATCACATGGGTTCTGCTGCGCCAGGACCGCGCGATCTGGCGTTTTACGACGCTGGATGATTTCAAGCGGATCAGCGCCGGGATCGCTGCTGTGGCTTTAATTGTTCCGCTGGTTCTCTATTTTTTCTTTGACCGCGCAGATAATTTCCCGCGCACGGCTTCCCCGCTATTCGCCGGGATGTTCTTCGGGTTAATTATTATGTCCCGTCTCCTTGCGATGTTGTTCCAGAATGGCGATTTTCGCGCCTTGTTCCGCGCGCGCTCGACTTACGGCCAAGATGCAATATTGGTTGGCCCCGCGCCGCATCTTTATAATTACCTCATGGACCGCGCGCGAAAAGGCGGGGCGGGCTCGAATCAGCATATGGGGTTTAACCCGGTTGGCTTGGTTGAGACATCAGGCTTGTATGAAGGCCGCACGATCCGCTCCGTTCCCGTACTGGGCAAACCGGATGATTTGCGCGAGATTTATTTGAAAACCACCGGGCGGCAGGACAAGCCTTTGCAAATTATTGCGGTTGACCCGGCGCCGGATCGCCGCGTGACGGCCAAGTTGGTCAAAGTCGCCTCAGAGTTGGGCGCACCGCTCTCGCGCCGTTCCATGGACCCCAGTCGCGGCCTGTCTGCCTTTGAAGCGGCGGATTTGATTGGCCGTGAAATGCGCCTGCTTGATCTTGCGCCCGTCAAAGACATGTTTGCAGGCCGCGTTGTTCTCGTCACAGGAGCAGGCGGATCCATTGGGTCGGAGCTCTCTAAACAGATCGCGCAACTCAATCCGTCAAAACTTATTCTCGTCGACCATTCTGAGTTCCATCTTTATAACTTGGAAAAAGCGTTGGCCCCTTTCCACACGGGTGAGGATGAGGCGTGTTGGAAAACCTTTATCGGCGATATTCGAAACGCGCCGCGGATGCGCGAAATCTTTGCCGTGGAGCGTCCGGAGATTGTCCTCCACGCCGCAGCGCTTAAACATGTCCCGCTCGGCCAGAAGAACCCGCTGGAAGTTTTGCGGACCAATGTCATGGGCACATCCAATGTGCTTGATATGTGCGTCGCCTACGACGTCGAGCATTTTATTCTGATCTCAACAGATAAAGCCGTCGCCCCTGTCAATATGATGGGCGCGTCAAAGCGGATTGTCGAAATGATGACCTTGGCCCGCCAAGCGGAAAGCCCAAAACTGCAAGCTTCCTGCGTGCGTTTCGGCAATGTTCTGGCGTCTAACGGCTCTGTCGTGAATCTATTTGAGGAACAAATCGCGATGGGCGGCCCGGTCACTGTGACCCACCGCGAGGTCGAACGTTATTTCATGATGGTGGAAGAGGCCGCCGCGCTTGTCCTGCAATCTGCGGCTCTCGGCGCGCATCGGCGCGAGGCCTCCGAGACCGGGCATGATGCCTCGGGCTGTATCTATGTGTTGGAAATGGGCGAGCCCGTGAATATTGGCCGCCTCGCGCGCCAGCTCATTCGTCTGCGCGGCAAAGTGCCGGATGTGGATATTGAGGTCCGCTATACGGGCATGCGCCCGGGCGAAAAAATTACTGAGCTCCTCTCCTATGAGGATGAGGATTTGGCCCCGACCAGCGTCGAAGGCATTCAGCTTTACAACCGGGCCGTGCTTGACCCGGCCTCTGTGCTGAACCGAACAAAATCTCTTATCAAGGCGCTCAACACGCGCCACCGCGCGGAAATTCGGAAAGTCATTGCGCAGCTTGTTCCGGGATATGATCCGGCGCATGTGCTGGACGAGCCGGAAGTCGCGATTGTCCCGCTCATTGCCGAAGCGGAAAACGTCGCCAATGATGTGGAAGACGGCACGGGAACTGACGGCTAAAAACGTGTCGTTTATACAGAAATTGCACGGCCGAAAACGCCGCCGCAGTGGAAACGTGCGTTTCGCCGTGATAGGCGGCAGGTGAAATTTCACGACTTTTAAACGGACCTTCCCGCCATGCCCGCTCCCAATCCTGACCTTCCTGCATTTGATCCGGCGCGTCTCGCCCCGGTCAAGCGCGCGCTGATTTCCGTCTCGGATAAATCCCGCCTGATTGATCAAGCTAAGGCTTTGCATGAGCGCGGCGTCAAACTTGTCTCGACGGGCGGCACGCACCGCGCGATTGCGGCGGCAGGCATCCCCGTTAAAGACGTCAGCGAGCTCACCCATTTCCCTGAAATGATGGATGGCCGGGTGAAAACTTTACACCCGATGGTTCATGGCGGATTGCTCGGCGATCGCGACCTCGCGTCCCATAAAAACGCCATGCATGATCACGGCATTCTCTCCATCGACTTGCTCATCGTCAATCTCTACCCATTTGAACAAGCGGTCGCGGGCGGTGGCAGTTATGAAATGTGTGTCGAAAATATTGACATCGGCGGCCCCGCCATGATCCGCGCCGCAGCGAAAAACCACGCCCATGTCGCGGTCTGCACGGACGCTGAGGATGTTGACGCTGTGCTGGCGGATATGGACGCCAATGACGGACAGACATCCGGTACATTGCGCCAGAAACTAGCCGCGAAAACCTATGCGCGCTCCGCCGCCTATGACGCCGCCATTGCGAATTATTTCGCCGACATCGTGGGCGGCACGCCAAGCTACCGCGCGCAAGGCGGGGCGTTGAAACAAGAGCTCCGCTACGGCGAAAACCCGCATCAGACAGCGGCGTTTTATTCTGACGGCTCGAACCGTCCGGGTGTTTCAACGGCAGAGCAACTCCAAGGCAAAGCGCTGTCTTATAATAATATCAATGACACGGACGCGGCCTATGAGCTTGTCGCAGAATTTGGGGACACCTCGAAAGGCGATAGGCCTGCCGTCGCGATTATTAAACATGCCAATCCCTGCGGCGTGGCTGTCGCCGATGATTTCATTACCGCTTATAAAAATGCGCTGGCCTGCGACCCCGTTTCGGCCTTTGGCGGCATTGTCGCGCTAAACGGGAATCTCGACGCCGCCACGGCTAAAGAAGTCGTGAAGGTCTTTACCGAAGTCGTCATCGCGCCCAGCGCGGATGAAGACGCGATTGCCGTGTTCAAGAAAAAGAAAAACCTGCGGCTCCTCATCGCGGGCGCTCTGCCCGATGTAAACGCCCCGTCCCTGACCCAGCGCAATGTCGCGGGCGGGATTTTGGTGCAAAATCGGGATAATGGCTCCGTCGCGGATGAAGACTTGAAAGTTGTGACAAAGCGCAAGCCAACGGACGCCGAGATGGCAGACCTGCGCATGGCGTGGAAAGTCGCCAAACATGTCAAATCCAACGCGATTATCTATGTCAAAGACGGCGCAACCGCAGGCATCGGCGCAGGCCAGATGAGCCGTATCGACTCCGCCCGCATCGCCGCCCGAAAAGCCGAAGACGCGCAAGCGGCGGCAGGATGGAGTGAGCCCAAAACAAAAGGCTGCGCCTGCGCCTCAGACGCCTTCTTCCCCTTCGCCGACGGCATGTTAGCGGCAGCGTCAGCCGGCGCGAGCTGCGTGATACAGCCGGGCGGAAGTATTCGCGATGAGGAAGTGATTGCGGCAGCGGATGAGCAGGGCCTTGCGATGGTGTTCACGGGAATGCGGCATTTCCGTCATTAGGTGTTTTGTTGCAATTTGAAATGTTGGAGAGATAATGGCGCTTCCCCCTGAAAGATTTCTTCATATTAAAGCCTCTATTTTCCCAATTTTGCCAGAGGAAAACCCTAATAATTACGAGGACTTTGTATTCGGGAAGTCTGTTTGTTTATTTTTGCAAAAACACTTACCTGCCTATGGGTTTTCTGTCGAGCATTTTGACTGTGAAGACTGGGGTTGGTGGCTCGCCGTGGAACATCCTATAAAAAGAATCGAAATGGGAGTTTATCGGTTTTCGATCGAAGACACTGCCGAGTTTGCAATTCGCTTTGATTTCAGGAAAGCAGAATTTTTCAGCCTTAAGAGAGTTAAGAAAGTTTCGCGGTTATCTGAAATGGAAAAGTTGGAAGCGGCGATTATTGATCTTATGTCAAAAACTGACGGTGTAGAGTTCATCTCAGTTTCCACTGAGTTTCCGTTATAGTTGCGATTAAAATTAGCGGTTTGAATCGTGTGCATATTCATTACACTTATAGCTAAGGCCTCTGATAAGAATGTTGTTGCCGAAATTCTGACGGATGCTGGTCGTCGGGCAGATTTAATCGACAACCCGTCCTTGCGCCTTGCGATTGCACCGGATGAAATTCAATTTTTGACAACAAATGGACATTGCGATTGCGATACTGTGCTAGGTTGTGGTGCTGTTGAGGCTTCCGCAAAAAGCTTGGAAGATGAGGTTCGCAAGTTACGTCGAAAAAAATGGTCTCAAGGTAAAATAGATAGGTATATTGAAGATCGACAGAAAGCTGAACTGAAGAAGGCTTTCAGTCGGGACTCAGATAGTCTTGAGCTGTGGGACGGCATTATAATTGAGGCTCACAGACGGGGGGTGTCGCGCATTGGTTTGTTCTACAAGATGTATGGTGGTGAAATTGCGACCGAGGATTTCAAGCCGAATGTAACAAAGACAAAGCTCTCTCAGGACGCGCTTCGATTTATGGTTGAGACTGAAATCACATATTTCAACTAATTATCACCGTCACCCTCGGGCTTGACCCGAGGGTCCATGGTGAAATTGAGAGATAGATCCTCGGGTCAAGCCCGAGGATGACGGCATAAAATGATAGGCTTTCAAACCCTTATAAAAAACTCAAAAAACAAAATCCTCGAAACCCCAATTCTGCCGCATATTAGATGGGTTCTTTCAGACATAGGACAGGTTAGCGCTTTCTGACTGGTCTGGGGGACGGCAGGGTTGAGCATTTGGATTAAGCCCCAAATTGTGCCGGACCTTTTGCGCTGAGAGGTGACTGCTTTGTCTTAAACCGGGGCTGTCGTGACTGTCGAAAGGCAAGAGTTGGTTTGCGGTGTCTTTGAAATTGAAAGATTTCAATGAGGTTACACCAAAGGCTGACAGGTTCGTATATCCTAACCAGATATCACGGCCTCACGGCATGCATGACCGGAAGGTGAAACTGCAGGACCCCCACCCGGTGTAACAAAAACTGCTGCCGCGTGGCTTTGTGTAATTGTTCTACGAACAAATGCACGGGGGGTGGAATGGGCTCATGGCCCAATCCACTTTGGTAACTGCGTAAAACAAAACTTATATTCTGGTATCCGTCGCGGGTATCACCATGCGGACAGTCCTAATTATCAGGAATTCTGCCTATTTATTTTTCCCAAAGGGAAAATTCAACGAAGCCGAACGCTTTGATCGTCGGCCGCACATTTGCCCATGCTTGTTTGAAATCGTTTCAGATCATTACCATAGTGGCCGGACCCTTGCGGGTCAGGCGCTTCGCTGTATTTGGTCCCCCGGACCAAATACGGGCGCTTCGCGTCCATCGCGGAGGTCGACCCTGCGGGCAGTCCTAACTACCCGATTTGAACCTTCGGCAGACCCGACCCGAAAAGGACAATGGGCTGTAAGCGCTTCCGTTTGGGTTCGGGACACCCGAACCGTTACCGGTTCGGCACTCCACTGCATTTGACGCCCCGCGTCAAATACGGGTGTTTCGTGTCTTGCCCCCGCTTCATGCCGTGCCTAGACACTAGGAAAAATAATCAGGGGACATCACATGTCGCGCATTCATAATATACCGCTTCTCCTCCTTGTCGTTATCGCGGCGGGTCTGGCTGTTCTGTGTTGGGCTTTGGGCTTTTCTTGGCTGGCCCAGCCCATCGCGCCGGGCGGGACTTATATTTCTAAATCTATTGCGGGCCTTGCGAAGGATGCGCTTTTCGTCCCGCTGAAACCCCTCATGTATGCGCTGATTATTTTGTCCATCGGTTCCAGCCTTGCGATTTCAACGGGCGGCGCAGGGGCGAAATTTGTGCGCGTCTTGGCTTTCTTTGTCGGTTTTTCTCTGATCGGTATGGCCATCGCCATTGTCAGCTATTTCCTCTTTGCAGGGTTTAACGTTTTCCCAAGCGAGGGCGTCGGCGGCGATTTGAAGCCGTCCGATCCCTTTATGTTAAAAATTTACGGCGTTGTGACATCGGCTTTGATGATCTCAATTTACACCGGAATCATTCTCGGCTCGGCGCTCAAACGGCTGAAACTGGGCCGTGAGGCGGATAAAATCTCCGACCTGTTTATCGCAGGTTTCCGAAAGTTCCTGCAATATACAATTCCATTGGCCGTCTTTGGCGGTGTGACCATTGCCTTGGCGGATAAACAAGGTGTGGCGAACCTTGGCAATCTCGGGAAAATTCTCTTGCCATATGGCCTTGCGATGGGCCTGACCTGGTTAATAATCGTGCTCGTAACATCCCGCATTCAGGGCCGCGGCATAGGTTTTGTGTTGCGCGCTGTCGCGCCGCAAGCGCTTGTCGCTTTCTCGACGTCGTCTTCTATGGCGACCCTCACGGCGACCAAAGAAGCTTGTAGCGAGTTGGGCGCGAGCGGCGATGAGGCGACACCGTTTTTCACCGTGGGCGCGACCATCAATATGGTCGGCACATTGATCGGTCTCTTGCTGGTCTGTCTCTATGCGATGTCGGCCTTTGGGCTTGAGGTCGGCCTTGGAGACGCGCTGCTGGTCGGCTTGCAGTCTATGATTTATGCTACGGCGGCTGCGGGCACGCCCAGCGCCTCTGTAGTTCTCATTCAGGATATTTTGACCAGCCAAGGCGTGTCGGCGGAATATGCGTCATTTGTGACAACACTTATTCTCACAATTGATGTGTTGATTTTGGACCGTATTCGGACCGTGCTCAATACGCAGTCAGACTCCATGAGCACAGCGAACGGGTTGAAGCTCTATTATAAGACGCCGAAAACACTCGTCCACGATGCGTAACGTCTCTCAAAGGCAGTCTTGAAAAAAAACCGCCCCGTGCGAAACACGGAGCGGTCTTGAAAATTAAAGGGAAAAATGCGGTTAGCTTTTCTGATCCGGGAAGCTGATTGTCGGGCCGAGATTCTGCAAAACTTCTCTCGCATTGAATGTGCGGGCGTCTTCGGAGAATGTGCCGCGGCCAAATTTAACTTCGGCAGTCGCGCGATATTTTGTGATTTCTTTCACATCGTAATCATCGAAGAAGGGATCGTAACCAAACCCAAATCGACTGCCGCCAAAGCGCCCATCATTGAATCCGAATCCGCGGCGTCCAAAGCCTGCCCCGCGCCTAAACCCGGAGAATTGCGAATAACGATATCCGCGCGACCATCCATAGCGAGGGCGGAAGAAGCTATAACCGAAATATGGGTCATACCGGCTATCGAAACCCGGCGTAACGCGGACTTTACGGTCGGCCTCAACATCCCGCTCTTGCAGGGTGAAGGTTTCAAAGCCGCGTTCCACGGCCATTTCCGCCGAGCGGTAAAGCAGGTAATTTTCAACGGTCTCGCGCTTTGTCAGCGAGTTGCCGCCAAACGTAATACGCGCGCGATCATTTTCGAGCATTTGCTGCGAAAATCCGTCATATCCGCCGGGCTCGGACGCGGGTTGATAGGGGGTTGCTGTCGCGCAAGCGGCCAAGGTCAAAGCGGATGCGGCCACAAGAATGTGGCGCAGGGTTCGAGTTGGAGATTTAAATAATTTAGTCATGGGGGACTCCTTTTCTGCCGGTTTAATAGGAATTTAAACCTGAATGCAGGCTGAAATATTTATTAACCTTATGTCATCTATTCTGATTAACCGGCTTCATCACACGGTTTCATCATCCGGAGTGCCTAACATCTCACTGTGTTTTGTATCCAACGGTTTTGGAGGCGCTGCGTTCCAATCTAACACCAAAGAAACAACGGCCCAAAGTGACAAGAGCGCCGCTAACCCGGCCATAATCAGCCCGACAAAACCCGGCAGGGGCGTATAGACGGCAGCAATTACGCCAAGCCCAATCCATGGCAGCATTAAGAAAAGCGCCCAAAATAAATGGGCTCGTTTCGTGCCTTTCGCATAGGCCCGCCGGGCCAGCCACGCCGTGCAAGCGAAGGGAAGAATGGCAAAGGCGAAAAGGAGCAGCGTCAGGACAAGGGCCGAAGTCAAATGCTCGGGCCGCGTGTCATTCTCCGCAAAGCCGAGAAAAAACCAAATGGCGCTGATCAGGGACAGGCCTGCGCCAAGGGCGGCCAAACTCATCGCCAGCAGATCCGCTCGGCGCCCAAGCGGAGGTGTGGGCGCCTGTGGCGAGAATATCGGCGTTACGCTATTGTCCGTCATGAAAGCATCATAAGCATCCAGGCTGCAGCTGTCACATGAAACAGTTGGATAAGGCGGGCCTGTTTCAGGTACGGACAGGGATTTCGGCTGTACGGACGGGGTTATCCTTGCGTTTCAATCATTCCGCTCGCTACAAATTATGTAAGCGTAAAGGAGGCGAGCAAGGCCATGAGTGAAAAGAAGAGCGAACGTTTGGAAGTCCGGCTGGGCTATCAAGAGAAATCGGAATTTGTTGAAGCGTGTGATACCCAAGGGGATACGCCGTCCTCGGCCTTGCGCCGCTTTATCCGCGGCTATGTCCGCCGGGCGGATGGCGATATATTATCGAGTGCCTGGCGCGGGGCGATAGCGCGGCGCGGATGGCGACCCATTGTATTTGCCTTAACGTTTGCCGCAATCGCGTCTGGTTTTATGATCTTAGCAAAACATATCAATTCGCCCTCTGACGATACTATTTTTGCAGCTCGTGACTTAAATGGGGACGGCGAACTCGACCCAATAGAACTCGGTCTTCCCACGACAAAAACAGGCGAACCGAACGGTGTTATGCGTGTGCTGGATTTAGATTCGTCCGGTACAATTTCGCGTCAGGAATTCGTGTCCACAGGACATATGGTTTTTGCTTTGCAAAACTCTAACGCTGGGGTCATTCCAACTGACAATCCGGCTATGACACTGGTGCAATTTAAATTCGATGTTGATGAAACACGTTCAGGTACATTCGAAACATCCGTTATAAATTCAGGCGAATTGGATCGGCTTGTCATCTGGTACAGTGATGGCAGCAATTCTCTGTTTGAAGACGATGTCGAAATCCTTATGGATGGTGGCTTTATAATAAATTCAAATACGGCAACGTTCCCAGCTTCAGTCAATATCCGGCAAGAGGACGGGCAGACAAAGGCTATACGTGAGAGCGAGGAATAAAAAACCCGCTCCGGCCAGAGTCTTCTCTGTGCCGGAACGGGCGCTCTCCCCTTCGCGATCTCTCGCGAAAATGGATTCGAAAATTAGTGCGCGAGTACTGCGAGTAGAAGCAGCGCGATGATGTTCGTGATTTTGATCATCGGGTTCACCGCAGGACCGGCCGTATCCTTATAAGGATCGCCGACCGTGTCGCCCGTAATGGAGGCTTTATGGGCTTCAGAGCCCTTGCCGCCATGATGACCGTCTTCGATATATTTCTTGGCATTATCCCAAGCCCCGCCGCCCGCTGTCATGGACAGCGCAACGAAGAGGCCAGTAACGATGACGCCAAGAAGCATCGCGCCAAGAGCCGAGACAGCCGCAGCATTGCCCGCTGTAAACTTGACAGCAAAGAACAACACGATAGGCGCGAGGATTGGCAGAAGGGACGGTTTAATCATCTCTTTGATCGCAGCCCCCGTCAGAAGATCAACCGCCCGCGCATAATCAGGACGGGATGTACCCGCCATGATGCCCGGGTCAGATTTAAACTGACGGCGAACTTCTTCAACAATCGCCGCCGCTGCACGGCCAACAGATTGCATGGCCCAAGCGCCAAACAGGTAAGGGAGCATGCCGCCAATAAACAGACCAACAATCACATATGGATCTGTCAGGCTGAAGGACAGGCTGCCAAGGCCATCAAAGAATGAGCCCGGTTTGGCGATGGAGGCAAAATACTCGACGTCTTTGTAATAGGCCGCAAAAAGCACAAGAGCGCCAAGTCCGGCAGACGCAATCGCGTAACCTTTGGTGACGGCTTTGGTCGTGTTACCCACGGCGTCCAGCGTATCCGTCGTATTGCGGACTTCTGATGGCAATTCAGCCATCTCAGCAATGCCGCCTGCATTATCCGTCACGGGCCCGAAGGCGTCGAGCGCGACGATCATACCGGCCACGCCGAGCATGGCAGTCACCGCAATCGCGATACCGTAAAGACCGGCTAGGCTGAAGGTTGCAATAATGCCGAAGACAATAATTAGAACCGGAATGGCTGTTGCCTCCATAGAGACCGCAAGACCTTGGATGACGTTTGTGCCGTGACCGGATTCGGAGGCTGCCGCAACTGAACGCACAGGCTTGTAATTTGTGCCCGTGTAATACTCCGTCACAACAACAATCGCGCCTGTAATGACAAGGCCGATGAGTGAACACCAGAACAGGTTTATCCCTGTCAACGCGTCTTTCCCGTCAGTCGCCGTGCCGGCGATTTCGCCAAAGCCAACCATTTGATAGGTTACAAT
>Ga0209185_1000584_pt1 | contig 40895 bp, 22 predicted proteins | sample SidtaG_2_FD_187425 | JGI IMG/M metagenome (GOLD analysis project Ga0209185, IMG submission 187425) | Marine algal microbial communities from Sidmouth, United Kingdom - Sidmouth_Asex2 metaG (SPAdes) (version 2) | ecosystem: Host-associated > Algae > Red algae > Unclassified | place: Sidmouth... | reverse complement strand
GCCTTGCGCGCGAGATTGATTGCCGAACGGGACAATAAGCCGTCCATCCCTTGGGAGGAGAAATTTCCGTCAGATGTGCGTTCGCCGGGTTTGGACTTAATCATTCAAGACCAAGAGAAGTTATTTGATACGCGAAGAAAAGCGTATCGAGGAGAGTTACAGCAGCTTCAAAAACGGCTGCAACAAGCCAGTGAGCAAATCGACGGGTTAGAGTCAAAATCAAAAGCCAACCAAGAGCAATTAGAGATCATTATCCGGGAGCTAACGGGTTTGCGTGAGTTATTTAAAGACGGTTATGTCAGCCAAACGCGCATTTTGACCTTGGAAAGAGAGCAAGCGGCACTGAGCGGTGAAATCGCCAGTATCGCAGCGGAAATTGCCCGAACCAGAACGGCGATCGGCGAAACTGAAATTGAGATTCTTCAAGTTACGCGGGCGCGGGAAGAGACTGCGTTGACGGAATTGCGAATAAAGGAATCTGAAATTAGCGATCTTGAACAACAGCTCATCGCAGCCTCCGACCAAGCCGGCCGGGTCGATATTCTCGCGCCAGTCTCGGGCCGAGTCCATAATATGGCCATCACCACACTGGGCGGCATCATTACACCCGCGAGCCGGATCATGGATATCATTCCGGATACCGCCCGTCTCATCGTCGAGTCTCGCATTGAACCTATGTATGTCGATCAACTTTATATTGGCCAAAAGACAACTGTCCGTCTCTCCGCGTTTAACCAGCGGACGACGCCCGAGCTAAATGGTGAGGTGACGTCGATATCAGCAACCACGACGGTGGATGAGGTCACGGGAATGTCCTTTTACACGGTCAAAATTGAAATTCCGCAGGCAGAAATATCCCGTTTAAACGGCTTAATACTCGTGCCGGGCATGCCAGCAGAGGCCTTTATGCAAACGGATAAACGAACTGTTATAAATTACTTACTTAAACCTGCAACAGATCAGCTATCCCGCGCGTTCCGAGAGGAGTAGATCAAATGAGACCCTTGAAGTTTTCCGGCATTTACGCAGGCATCATCGCGGTGTGTCTGAGCTCAGAATTCGCCTCGGCTCAGGTTCAGGACCCACTAACAGATTCTCAAGCAGCTCCCGTCGTGTACACACCGACGACATCCACATTGACTATGGAGATGGCCTTTGAGGCCGCAGAAATATATAATCCCCGAATACAAGCGGCGCAGCAACGTCATGCGATAAGTAAAACCGACATACGTCTGGCCCGAACAGGGCACTTGCCCGTCATCGACGCCACCGCGAGCTATGGGTATTTATATCAAGACAACAAATTTACGCTTGCACCTGAGTCAAATATTTCCGGTCAAACCTCCAATCTTGGTCTGGGTTTAAGACAACCTCTGTACAACGGTAACCGCGTCAAGAATGCAATTAAAGGCGCCACCGCCAATGCTAGCGCCGCAGAAGCGCGGATAGCCGCAGAGCGGCAACAGATTTATCTCGAAGTTGCAACAGCCTATTTGGATGTCCAAAGAGATATCTCAATTTTGCGCCTCACGACGGAAAGCCTTGAAACCTTGGAAGAGCAACTCAGAGCCAATGAGAAGCGGTATGAGTTCAAAGATACAAGCTTGACGGATGTTGCCCGCTCTCGGTCGGCTGTTGCAACAGCGCGCACACAGATTGCCACAGCGCGCGCCAGTTTTGCTGTATCGCGCGCCGTATTTTTCAGGTTGACCGGACTACCGGGGGAGCGGCTCGCTGATGTCTCCAGTGTTCCAGATTTACCAAACACGGTTGAGGCAGCGCTCATTCGCGCGCTGGATGATAATGCGTCCGTCGCGGCGGCACGGCTTACGCTCGAGGCTTCAGAATTTGCCGTCAAAGAAGCTAAAGGGCAGAGGCTACCAAGTGTTAGTTTTAACTCGTCTGTCAATCGCGGGCGTAGGCCCGAGAATTTCGGCATATTCTCAGACGACCGTACAACCACGGCGTTAAGTGCCAATGTCTCGCTCACAGTTCCTATCTTTCAGGCGGACCAAGAGTTTGGAAATATAAAGCGGGCCAAGCAAATTCGCGGCCTCCGAGAAATTGAAGTCACGCAAGCTCTCAGAGATGTCAGGGATAATATAACCATTACGTGGGATAGATTGCAGGCAACAGAGGCCGCTCTGTCTTTCCATAATGACGCTGTTGTGGCCGCAGAATCCGCGGCTGAAGGCACTCGGAAAATTTATCGGTCAGGCCTGGTCTCCGCTATTGACCTAACCGAGACGGAGAGAATTCTTCTGCAAACGAAAACCGCAAGAGAGCGCGCCAAACACGAATATCATGTGATCGCCTATCAACTTTTAGCTCTAACAAACGGAATATCGCTATAGGACGGATGCCCCATTTCGCAACGGGCATCATCTCCTGTCAACGATAACTGCGCCCCGTTTCTTATGGTTACAAACTTTAGTTCGCACAGCTTTGGTGCGAGCGGTATCGGGTAATCGCCCCATTTTTTGCAAAAATGCCAAATAAATTCTGACAAAGTCGTTTTATAATGGGATTTCAAGAATAAGGCTGGTGCCGTTTTGACGATAAGGCGTTTGATACAGGCGCATTCCATTCTCTTCGGCCAATTGAGCTGCAATGGAGAGCCCCAACCCGTCCCCATCTGCTTGTCCGAGACCTGCATTGAGACGGGTATTTCGCGTTTTGGCCCGTTCAAAAGCACCGGGACGCATGCCAATTCCCGTATCATGGACTTCGATACGCAGAACCCCGCCCAATCGCCGCGTACACATTAAAATCTTGCCCTCTGGCGTATATTTGATCGCGTTAGACACGAGGTTATTCATGATGCGGACCAAGATAAAAGGTTCGATAGGCGCGGTATGACGAGAGGAAATAAAGCGAAATTCCAGGCCTTTTTCCTGCGCATCCGGCAGAAACATTTCATATACGGATTCTAGAATTTTCTGCACGCTCACATCCTCATCCTGAAAAATATCTCGCGTGTCATTCTCCAGCCCATCAGGGGCGGCCACCATGTCCAATTGCGCGGATAATAGTTGCTCTAAATATGAGAACATTTCAGTGATTTTCTCGGCGTCGCCTTCATTATGTTGCTCAGCTAGGGAAGAATTTTGTATACTTAACCGTAAAGCGTGAAGGGGCTGCCGGAGGTCATGGATTGTGTCGTTAAAGGCCTCATCCTTTGTAAGGGCCATCTCTGCCGCAAGTTCATATTGTTCCTCAAGATCGAACAGCCGCTGGTTTAGTTTTAAGTTTTGCTGGGCTGTTTTGAGACTATCGACGATTTCCTTTTCGCGGCGTTTCAGCGATTGGATATATCTGTCTCCAATCCCCAACCCCATCATGACAGAATCGACGACCATGGAGATACGAATGCTGTCGAACTCGGTGTCTTGGGAAACATCAAAGCCAAAAATGTGTCTCATATTCATCAATCCCGAGGCGATAATTCCAAACATCCACGCGAACAGGTAAAATCTTACATCTTTGAAACGCGTTCTCGCCGCCAGAATTCCGACAAAGGTTCCCGCAACAATGGCCAATAGGATAAGCGGCATCATCATTTGCTTGGTCAATTGCGGATCAATAAATGCGCCGGGGATTGCGATGAAAGGGGTAACGGCTCCCATCCAAAACAAAACTCTATCTGCCTCCGGATGATAGGTTTTGGTCTGCAAAAATGAGCGTGCAAAATTATAGGTCGCTAAGACGAAAGCTGTCCCGATTATAATCGTGAAATAGGAGTTGAACCGTGGGTAATGCGGCCAAAAATATTGGAACGTCACGCCGTCGACATGCATCAAATAAATAAGCGTCAAGGCAACATAATACAAATATGCCAGAAACACCGGGAGCCTAAGGATAAACAAACCCAAAATGGCGCCGGCGATCAACAAGGCAATCATACCATAAAAAATGTAATTTTTTGATGTCCGGCTGATAGCTTTGACAGCAAAACTCTCTGCCGTTTCAAGTGACATCGCCGCATTAGAAGATCCTTCAGACCAATAGGCCACGTAGATGGTCAGGCTTTCGCCGGGTGCAAAATTAATCGGTGTGACAAGTTCGGGGTATGGTAACAGACGCTCTGTAAAGCGTGTTTCGGGGGTATGGTTCTCTATCAGCTCGATTCCGCCGCCGGGGGTTTCGACGTAGACGCTGTAGTTTTGCAGAAAATTCTCACGAACATATAGGCGCCAATCCGATAAGGTCTCACTCGTGTTTTTAAGCCGCACCCGCAACCAGATTCGACTGTCCGTATATCCAAAATTGGCCTCGGGCATATTGAGTGGGGCGAAGTCGGACGCTTTTCCCGCAGCTAAATCCTGAACTTTCGCTGTCCAGTTCGGGTCTAAGTAATAGTCAAAATGCACCGACAGCTGCTCGACGGTCAAAGGCCCGTCTACCGGCACAAATTCAGATGAATTCGACTGAGCAAATGAGTGACTTGCGCCAAACCCCCAGATTAGTAATATTGACAGAACCCGGAGCCACGAGTTTTTCTTGCGTGAAGGGGAGGGCACCACATCGCAAAAACTGTAATCATCGCTGATGACCATCCGTTCACGGCCGACGGTATGCGCCGCGTGATGCTCTCTATGCCGAATATTAAAGTTATTGGCATAGCCACAAATGGCATTGAGGCAATCTCGGAAATAAAGCGCAAAAAACCACACGGCGCCTTGCTGGATTTTTCTATGCCGGGGGCGAACGGGTTTGAGGTTTTTTTGGAGGCCAAGCGGTGGTCGCCCCTGACGAAATTTGCCATCATTACGGGACAGTCGACCGCACCTTTGCTCAAGCGAATTTTTGACGCTGGCATTGACGGGCTGTTTATTAAAAGCGAGCGCCCGGAAGATGTGTGTTCCGGGGTCGTCGACATGTTGTCGGGTATCCGCTCGATTTCCCCGTCGGTTGAAGCGCAGATAGATACGTTGAGACAAAAAGACGAGCTGTCCAACCGCGAATATCAAGTTTTGCAAGAATTGGCGCGCGGGTTGAGTAATCGTCAAATTGCAGAACGCCTGGGTGTCAGTCCGAAAACGGTTGATACTCACCGGACCAACTTGCTGCGAAAGATGGGGGTCAGTTCGACGGCGTCTCTGCTCGTCTCTGCGATGCGCAAAGGTATGATCGATATCTAGCCCTCCTCGCTTTTGCCCTCGAGACTCACAGCATGTCGCTATCCGACCGTCTTGTCATCGATTTTTTCCAAAAAGAATATCGGGTAATCGCCCCATTTTGGCGTCATGTTTCGGGATCAAGAAAAACTCAAAAATCAGGTGATTACCCCATAGCGTGAGGCAGGTCATGAACCTAAACTGAACGCAAAGGCGCAAAGCATTTTCTGCCGCCGAAAATCTATGGGGACAAAGACCATGCCATTACAATTTAGCGGATCAACACAAACCGGAACCGCCGGAACAGATTACCTATTTGGCTTCTCGGGCGGGCCAGATCACACGCAAAACGGCGGCGACGGCAATGATTTCATTGTTGGCGATTTCCCGGTCTTCTTTATAAACACATCGGGAAATACCTCCCTCGCCACTGCCGCGAACCGCGACGCTTCAGGTGTTTGGAGTACCAATGCTCTCGACTTTATTACCGACTCAACCACCGTCCCTCACACCTCTATTTATATGGAAGGCGAGAATGGGCAGGAGTTTTACTCCTTCACGGTGGGTGCGGGTGAATCAATTTCGGCTGATACCGATTTCTCAACATTCGATACCGTCCTAACATTTTTCCTCTCCGACGGAGCAGGCGGCGGCACTTTAATCAGCACAAATGATGACGACAGCACCGATGCCGGCTCGTTCGGGACCATTCGAGATTCGTTCCTGTCTTACACCAACACAACGGGTGCCCCGCAAACTATCATCGTCAGGGTGGGGGAATTTCAAGCCGGTGCAGCCCAAGGCAGTGGTGATTTGGACGGAGCAGAAGACTCGACACTGTTAAATGTTTCGATCTCGGGCCATGCTGCGACAGATGGGCCCATTGATGAAGGCAATGACACGCTGAACGGCGGCAATGGCAATGACCAGATGTTCGGCATGGGCGGGAATGATACCTTTATTGCGGGCGATAGTGACGGAGATGACTATATTGACGGCGGCGACGGATTTGATGGGGTTGATTACAGGGCCGTTACAACGGGCGTGACCATCGACTTATCGAATACAGGTCAGCAAGATACCGTCAGCGCAGGACTGGATACTTTCCTTAATATCGAACGAATTTTTGGCTCCGATGGAGGTGATGATATTTTGACCGCCAGCGCGTCCGATAGCTCACTAATCGGCTTAGATGGCGATGATACACTGAACGGCGGAGCCGGAAATGATGCTATAAATGGGGGTCTCGGCGCGGACATATTGAGCGGCGGCGCAGGGAGTGACACATTTTCATATAATGAAGCCAGTCATCTGGCTGTTGGAGCTGAGACAATAGACGGCGGCGCAGATTTTGACAGACTTAATGTCCAAGGCGCAGACCAAAGCTATGATTTCCGAGGCTCAACACTGACCTCAATCGAACAGTTTCTATATTCGAATGCGACTGGCGCGCAGGAGATCATTATTGACAGTGCTCAAATAGGGGCCGGTCAATTGGATGAAGCCCTCAGTATTCTGGGTAACACTAACCCGGATACAGCTCAGTCTCTTGTCGTCGAGTTAGGCACGGACGGTGACGCCGACCTGAGCGGATTTACGTTCACTGATTGGAACGCCGAAGATACCGTCACGATTAATGGCAGCGGGGCTGCCGACGACATCACCGGATCAAGCCAAGATGACATTATCACCGGCGGTGATGGGAATGATACGATCATAGGCGGGACCGGAGCGGATATGATTGACGGCGGGGCCGGCGATGACATCATTGTCGCGGGGCTAAGTGACAACGCTGACGGGATAGACATCGTGAATGGCGGTGCAGGCGATGATACAATATCCGGCGGTTTCTTTGTTGATATTGTCAATGGGGATGCGGGCGATGACCGATTTATTTTTAACGGGGTAGATTTTATTGATACTATCGATGGAGGGGCGGATACTGATACGCTGGATTTCACGGGATATAATATAAACAGTGGCGGGCTGTTTGATTGGATTGTCGATTTAGCTAACGAGACATATCAAAGGGCGTCCACTCCCGGCGGCGATAATAACGGCATCCAGACCATCAAAAATGTTGAGAATATTGAAGCCGGCGGAGCCAACGATCAATTATTCGGGACTGCAGGCGTCAATGAACTCTCCGGCGGGGGCGGCAATGACCTCATAGAAGGCCGCGCAGGCGGCGATGTGATCAATGGCGGCGGCGGCGTTGATACGGCGAGTTATGAGAGCTCCACCAATCGGGTGATTCTTGACCTGAACGCCGGACTGGCCACCAGCGGTCATGCCACAGGCGACACTCTAACCGATATTGAAAATCTAACCGGCAGCGCTTTTGGAGATGAGCTCACGGGGGATAGCGGCGTAAATGTCCTGTCCGGCCTCGGCGGGAATGATACGCTTGAGGGCGGCGCAGGCGGCGACGCACTTATCGGCGGCGACGGCATTGATACGGCGAGCTATGAAAGCTCTACGAACCGCGTTGTCATTAACATGGCCACGGACTCAATCACCTCGGGCCATGCCACCGGAGATACATTTGACAGTATTGAAAACGTCACCGGGACAAACTTCGGCGATACCATTACCGGTAGCGGCGGGAACAACCTCCTTGTTGGCGGAAACGGCTTTGACGTTCTCTCTGGTTTCAACGGCAATGACACGCTGGACGGCGGGACAGGGCGAGACGTCCTGACCGGCGGGGCAGGCGCAGATATGATTGACGGCGGAGCGGGTATAGACATCGCGCGCTATGTTGGCTCCAATGAAGGGGTGAATGTTGACCTTGGTGCAGGCACAGCCTTTGGCGGCCATGCGGACGGCGATGTTCTGACAAATATTGAGCAGCTTTTCGGCTCCAGCCATAATGACACACTGACCGGCAATGCGCAGAATAACTTTATCCTGGGCGCAGCGGGCGATGACACGCTCGACGGCGGCGCGGGCATTGATAAGCTGTTCGGCGGCACGGGGGCGGATACATTTGTGTTCGGCGCAGGAGATGACTTCACTTTCGTCACGGATTGGGAAGACGACATCGACAGCCTCGATCTCTCGCAATATGGATTTAACACTGTTGCCGACGCATTGGCGAATATGAGCCAGTTCGGCGCACATGTGCGGTTCTTCGTGAACGGCGAAACGCTGTTAATCCTGAATGCCGATCTGGACGAGATGGCGGATGATATCCTGATAGATGCGCCTGTCGTCTGAATAGGGCACGATGTTGGAGGCGGGTAAGCCGCAGGTTAGCCCGCAATACTGCCCGCCAAAACCCCTTTCACCGAAAAATTGGACTGCTTCACAGCACAATCCCCGCTTGCAAATCTCCTTATTCTCCTTTAGCTTTCTTCGAGGATGGCGCAGATCTGTTGAATAGCGGATAATTTTGAGACTCAAAATTTGTCCCCGAACATTCTGAGCAGAGAGTCCAATGGCTGTTATTATCGGCGACCAAAACGATAATGTATTGACGGGCACCCCTGACGATGACGTTATCAGCGGGTTAGGCGGAAACGATACTTTAACCGGCGGTGACGGTGATGATATCCTAGAAGGCGGTGACGGAAACGACACAATTGACGGCGGAAACGGCTCAGATACTGCGTCATATGAGAACGCCTCTGCCGCCGTAACGATTGACCTGTTTGGTCAAAATCCATTTTTCTCACAGGATACAGTAGGGGCTGGGAACGATATCTTAGTCGACATTGAAAATGTGATAGGGTCCGCACATGACGACACCATAACAGGTGGTTTTGATGACAACATAATTGCCGGATTGGACGGGGCCGACACGCTCGATGGGAGCTTCGGCAATGATACGCTTGATTATTCCGCCAGTGACGCCGGCGTCACGATCAATCTATTTGCCCAAACAGCGAGCGGCGGACATGCCGAGGGCGACATGATCAGTCGTTTTGAGAATGTTATCGGGTCCGCATATGATGATATTTTAATATCAGGTGACATCGCGGGGGCCCTGCTGGACGGGAGAGCCGGGGATGATATTTTTGTGAATGGCGCAGGCACTCAAACCATACTGGGCGGCACCGGCGACGATATCATCATTGCAATTGCGAATGCTTTTCTGGACAATGTTGATGGCGGGGCAGGTGACGATGCTCTTGATCACTCACGGGTCAATGCAGCCAGCGTCAACGGTGCACAATATGACTTCGCAGCCGGAACCTTAACAACCACATTCGCAACCGGCGGAAATAATGGACCTGTCATTTTAGATTTGCTCAATATCGAAACATTTTACGATGGGGCAGGCAGCAACATCATCACCGGTACAAATTTGGCGCAGACCTTTTTCGGCAATAATGGCGATGATGATATCTTTGGCAATGGCGGCGATGACGCACTCCATGGCGGCAATGGCAATGATCTGCTGGACGGCGGAGCGGGTTTCGATACCGCGTCATATGAAGGCGCCGCGTCCACCGGTGTAACCGTGAGCCTTGCGATTACGGGCCAACAAAACACTGTCGGTTACGGTCTGGATACGCTCGTTGATATTGAGGGCCTGATTGGCTCGGAATATAATGATACACTCACAGGTAATGCGAGTGCCAACACGCTAGAGGGTAGCGGCGGCCACGACATCCTCGAAGGCGGCGCCGGAGGCGACCTGCTAGACGGCGGGGCCGGTATAGATACGGCAAGTTATGAAGGCTCGACAAACCGTGTCCTGATTAACATGGCTACGAATTCAATCACCTCAGGCCACGCGACCGGAGATACATATGTCAGTATCGAAAATGTAACCGGGTCAAACTTCGGAGATGCCATAACAGGGAGCGGCGGCGATAATGTTCTCGACGGCGGGGCCGGCGCAGATATCCTGTCGGGCTTCAATGGCGACGATACGATCTTTGGCGGAGCCGGACGTGACTTCATAACCGGAGGCGCGGGAGCGGACAATATCGTTGGCGGCGCAGGCATCGACATCGCGCGTTATGTCGGATCAAATGCCGGAGTCGATGTCGATCTCGGGGCGGGGACCGCCTCGGGCGGCCACGCGCAAGGTGATGTTCTCAATGGTATCGAGCAACTCTTTGGTTCCAGCCATGATGACAGCCTGACGGGCGATGGTCTGAACAACTTTATTTTCGGCTCCGGCGGCGATGATACGCTCGATGGAGGCGCTGGCATTGATAAATTATTTGGCGGCACAGGTGCGGATATATTTGTCTTCGGCGCTGGCGATACCTATGCCTATGTCACCGATTGGGAAGATGATATCGATAGTCTCAATCTCTCTGAATATGGATTTGGCACAGTTCAGGACGCTTTGGCGAACATGAACCAATTCGGCGATCATGTGCGCTTTTTCGTGAATGGTGAGACGCTGTTGATCCTGAATGCAGACCTAGCTGATATGGCCGATGATATTATCATCGACGCCCCGATAATCTAACCGCGATCGTCCGGCCAGTCTCATACATGCACCGAGGCTGTTATCCGGGCTATAAAACAGACAGACTATCAACAAATTTCTCATAAGATAGATTATGCGGCTTTTGTTATGTCGCAGTGATGTAAAGAGGCTCTGTGCGACGCCCTCAATGCGATAGAGCTTAGCGGTACTTTCCTCACCGCGTAGGCCATTCAGCACGATGTGGATTTTCTCCTCAGCTGAACACTGCTCACGGGTCTTACGTTTGATGTCTTTGATGATGCGCTCGCCGGACGTGTGTCACTCTGTCTGATCTTTCTCTCATGAGAATGAAGGTGATCGAAAAGTCTTTCCTAGCCCAGACCTAAATCTGAGATACACGCGCGGACGTGAGACATATAAATCGATAAACCGCCTCATTCTCGAACCGGCTCACTGTTGGCTCACGCGACAGTACGGAAACTTAAAACTCTCAATATTGATGCTAGATTAACTCTATCTGAGAGGGTCATATTTATGAGTTGTTATTACGACCACTGCTTTAACAAGTTGGACCCTTTCATATGATTATGCGGACTTTTAAATCTAATGAGACTGGAAACGTTTCTCTGATGTTTTCGATAGTGTTATTTAGCTTATTGAGCGTGGTGGGTGTCGGCCTTGATTATACCAATTTAGTAAAAGCGCAGGCAGAGTTGCAGGCACAAGCGGACTTCGCAGCTTTAGCTGCTGCGACTGTAAAAATCAATTCATCAAGTAGCGAGAGCACCAATAATGATGTTCGAGAGGAAGCGGCGTTTCAGGTAATCAAAGCGAATGGTTACGAAAACTTAGAGGTGCGCCCTGACGTATATGTCACTAGGAAATCTGTGACGGTAACTGCAACAGCTAACTACAAAACCATGTTTGGCAAATTCATTGGGAAAGAAAATGTTGTCATGCAAGCCATAGCAGAATCCGGTTTGCCTGGCGTAAGTGGCGTAGACATTGTCTTGGCGCTAGATAATACAAATTCGATGCGTGTCACGGGAAAAATGACAGCTTTAAAATCCGGGGCCGTTACCTTGATTGATGCCGTTGAAGAGAGCGGTAGCAATAGCAAGGTCGCCATTGTGCCTTTCGCGAGATATGTTGGGGTGCATACTGACTTAAAAAATGAGTCTTGGTTGAATGTTCCTGAAGAGTTTACAACAGAGCGAACTTGGCAGCAAGCTACCCATACGGGAGGAACCTGCCGTACAGAGGCCCGCACGCGAGAGATAGATGGCGTAGAAGAAGAGTATGAGACTGAGGTCTGCGAAAATCAAGTAACGACCTATGAGACAAAAACTAGAGATATTGAATCACGCTGGATTGGATGCGTCGGAACGCGCACCTATCCTCTTAACGAACGAGACGGAAGCTATACAACGCCTATTGAGGGGCTTTTAGATCCTATCCCTCATGAGATTATCCCAAATCATAATATTGATCGAAGAGCTTTCTGCCCAACCGCTATCACACCTCTGACAAACGACTATGACGAGCTCCGCACTCAAATTAATCGCATGTTCACGACTGATGACACCTATTTACCTGCCGGGCTAATCTGGGGGCAGAGAGTCTTGTCTCCGGGGTTGCCATTTGACAATGTTCAAGAGAACCCAAACAATCCGAACCGTAGAGTTTTAGTCTTGATGACAGATGGAAATAACACAACTTTCATCAATGACACCGCAGCCATGCGGGAAGTTTTGAAAGCGCCTCCACGTATTGACAGTGTTAATTTTGAGGAAGGAGAGGTGGCGACCGAAACGGATCGGACCACAGAGCGGCTCTGCGATAGCATAAAGTCGGACGGGACTGAAATCTATACAATTGCTTTTCAGGTCGAAAGTGCGTCGGCTCGCACCTTGCTCAGAAATTGTGCCAGCACACCGTCGATGGCTTTGACGGCAGACAACAATAACGCACTTATTCGACAATTTGAGAATATTTCGGAAGCCTTAAAAGATAGAGTTCGTTTGATGCGCTAAAGCGATGAAACTTAGTTGGTTTAATCCGTTGATCAAATAGTTCTCTAAATTTACCAGCGAAAGCAGGGTTAGCTTTTAGGACAAGAACATCTACAAAAGCTTCTACAATTCTCACACTGACATTACGCGGCTTTTGTATAAGAGTGCAAAGTTGAAAAGCGCCACTTCTGCAAAGCACAGAGTTAACGATTGAGCAAAGCTTGAGGGCTGTTACTGTCGATCTCATCCTTTATGTCCAAAGTGACATCATATTTGTTGATGACCTCGCCTGTGGGTCACGTATATCCATTGCGAGACGACAGTAGAGAATTAGGCCCATGGAATTTATCGATCTTCACGCGCAGCAAGCCCGCCTCAAAGCCGAGATTGACGCCGGGATTGCCGATGTCCTCGCCCATGGGCGTTATATCCTTGGCCCTCAAGTCATGGAGCTTGAAGATAAGCTCGCAAAATTTGCAAATGCCCGACATGCGCTGAGCTGCGCTAATGGTACAGACGCGATTTTACTGCCTCTCATGGCTTGGAATATTGGCCCCGGGGATGCGGTTTTCTGCCCCTCCTTTTCCTACTGCGCGACCGCAGAAGTCATCGCTTTGCGCGGCGCAACGCCTGTCTTTGTCGATATTGACCGCGAGACTTATAATATGGACCCAGAGAGCCTGCGCGCTGCGATCACGCAAGTGCAGCGACAAAGTCAGTTGACGCCGCGTGCGGTCATTATCGTTGACCTGTTTGGGCAATGCGCGGATTACCCTGCCCTGGCCCCCATTGCCCGAGAGGCAGGCCTGAAAGTCATTTCAGACTGCGCGCAAGGATTTGGCTCAACGCGCGGCGGCAAGCATCCGCTCGAATGGGCGGATGTGCAAACCACCAGCTTCTTCCCGGCCAAGCCTTTGGGGTGTTACGGCGATGGCGGCGCGGTGCTGACGCAAGACGGTGAGCTGCACACTTTAATGGCTTCTCTGCGCTTTCATGGGCGCGGGACTGCTCCGTATGACAGCGACCATATCGGCATGAATTCTCGTTTGGACACTTTACAGGCTGCGGTGCTGCTTCCGAAACTCAACATTTTTGTAGATGAAATTACGGCCCGGAATGTTATCGCCGAGCGCTATTCGGACGGGTTGCACGCGCATGTCATCCGAACGCCAAAGGTTGATAGCGATGTCGTTTCAACTTGGGCGCAATACACAATAGAAGTCCCCAATGCGGAAGACTTTTCTGACGCATTAAAAGCCGAGGGCATCCCAAATGCGCGCTATTATCCGCTGCCGATCCACATGCATACCGCCTATCAAGGCTTCCCGATTTCCGGCAACGATCTGCCAAACACCATGGCCTGCCGGAACCATGTCGTGAGCCTCCCCATGCATCCTTATTTGTCCGAGACCGATCAGGACCGCGTCATTGAGGCGGCCATCCGGGCGCTCTAACCCGAGACAGCCTCGTGCACCTGTTTCAGCGTTCTGAGCAGCGTCCCTGCCCCGTCAATTGGCAGGCAGCTCGGCGCATCACAGAGCGCGGCATCCGGGTCCGTGTGAAATTCGAGGAAGACGCCATCAGCCCCGGCCGCAATGGCGGATTTGGCAATCACAGGCACGCCTTCGCGCCGACCGCCTGTGGACGCCCCTGCCGTGCGTGGATCAGCGCCCGGTAATTGCACCGCATGGGTCGCGTCAATCGTCACAGGCACGCCCAGAGCCTGCATCGCGCCAATTCCGAGCATATCGACGACGAGATTATTATAACCAAAGCTCGAACCGCGCTCACACAGGATGACATCCAAATCCGGCGCGACCTCGCCAATCTTTGAAACAATGTTTTTCGTATCCCACGGCGCGAGGAATTGCGCCTTTTTTACATGCAAAACTCCGCCCGTAGCTTGCGTCGCTTCAGCCATAGACACGACGAGGTCGGTCTGTCGGCAGAGAAAGGCGGGTAGCTGCACAATCTCCGCAATTTCGGCCACGCGCGCGGACTGTTCTGGCGCGTGAACATCCGTACAAATCGGCACATTGAGTTCTGACTTGACGCGCTCCAAAACTTTAAGTCCTGTGTCTAAACCCGGGCCACGAAAGGATTTTATCGAAGACCGGTTCGCCTTGTCGAAGCTCGCTTTGAACGCATAGGGCAAGCCCAAATCCGCGCAAATGCGCTTGAGCTCAGTCCCGATCTCGAGCGCCAAGCCCACATCTTCGAGTACATTTAATCCGGCGATAACGGCCATGGGCCCCTCACCGCCAATGGCCCAATCAGATTTGGACAGTTTAACAGCTTTCATTTGGCTCATCCGTTTTAAGTCGTTTCAGGTCACTTTAGTTTCAGGTGCGGGCGGCATAGCCCGATCCCCTGCACCGTGAATACGGCGCGTTCCGGGGATTCGAATATCCTGCACAAGGTCTTGGATAGCCTGCGGCGGCGGCGGCGTCACCAAAGAGACTCCTATACCGACAGCCAATGACAGCCACATAAAGACAAATCCAATGCCCTCGGGAGAAATCCCAAACAGCCAGTGCTCCGCCGTACGGTCGATAAATTTGAAATAGTAGATATAGGCGAATGTTGTCACCAACCCCGTTAACATTGATGATATAGCCCCTTGTTTATTCATCCTTTTCCAGAAAATACCCAAAAAGATGATCGGGAAGAGCGAGGCCGCCGCCAAACCGAAGGCAAAGGCGACCACCTGCGCCACAAAGGGGAGTTGCGTCGCAAAAATCCCGAGCAACCCCGCCAGCAGAACCGCAAAGGCCGCAGCAATTCGCGCGGCGAGCATCTCGCTTTTCTCGCTCATATCGGGCCTAAATGTGCGTTTGAGCAAATCATGCGAGACAGCGGAGCTTATCACCATCAACAGCCCTGCCGCCGTGGAGAGGGCCGCTGCGAGACCCCCCGCCACCACGAGGCCGATCACCCAATTGGGCAAATTCGCGATCTGCGGATTGGCGAGCACGAAAATGTCTCGATTGGGCGTGACTTCATTGGCCAAACCATCCGGCGCATCCGGCCCGCGATATTGCATCACCCCGTCGCCGTTCAAATCCTCATAGGCGAGCAGCCCGGTCTTCTCCCAATCCTTATACCATTCCGGCACAGGCTTTCCGCCATCCGCCAGAATTTCTGCGGCACGGGTCTCATAATTTTCCGCGTCAGCAATGTAAGTCGCCTCATTGACCGTATCGACAAAATTCATCCGCGCAAAAGCGCCAACAGCGGGCGCGACGGTGTAAAGCAGTGCGATAAACATGAGCGCCCAGCCTGCGGATTTCCGCGCGGCGCGCGCGCTGCCCACGGTAAAAAAGCGAATGATAACATGAGGTAACCCCGCAGTTCCGAACATAAGCGCGGCGGTAATACAGAACACATCCAGCTGGGATTTATCCGTCGAGGTATATTCTCGGAATCCTAGATCGGTCACAACCGTATTCAGCTTATCGAGCATGCTGATATCGGTCCCGGCCGCGTTACCGATAAAGCCGAGCTGCGGGACCGGATTGCCCGTAATGGTCAGGCTGATGAAGATCGCAGGCACGGTATAGGCGAAGATGAGCACGACATATTGCGCGACCTGCGTATAGGTGATGCCCTTCATCCCGCCCAGCACGGCATAGAAAAACACAATCCCCATACCGATTAATATTCCGACATTAAACGACACGCCAAGAAAGCCGGAAAAGGCCACGCCGACGCCTTTCATCTGGCCTGCGATATAGGTGAAACTGACAAAGAGTGCGCAGAGAACAGCAATGACGCGGGCGACCTTGGAATAATATCGATCCCCGACAAAATCGGGAACGGTGAATTTGCCGAACTCTCGCAAATAAGGTGCGAGCAATAGCGCCAGCAAGACATAGCCGCCCGTCCACCCCATGAGATAGACGGACCCGCCATATCCCATAAAGGCAATCAGACCCGCCATAGAGAGGAAGCTCGCGGCGCTCATCCAATCCGCGCCCGTCGCCATGCCGTTTATGACAGGATGAACGTCATGCCCGGCGACATAGAAATCTTCCGTCGAGCCCGCGCGGGCGCGGATGGCGATAATGATGTAGAGGCCGAAGGTCGTGACGACCCAAAATATTGTCCAAGGATCGACCACGACCTAGCCCCTAATCCCGTATTTTCTCTCGAGCTGGGTCATGCGAATGCAGTAAATAATGATAAGGAGCAGGAAGACATAGATCGATCCGTTTTGCGCCATCCAAAATCCCAAGGGCGCGCCGCCAATGCTGAAATTATCCAAGGCGTCGCGGAACATGATGCCTGCGCCAAAGGAGACGAGAAACCAGACAGCGAGTAAGGAGATTGTCAATCGCAAGGTCGATTTCCAATAGGCGGCTTGATTGGCGGCGCTCGGGCCGTCTTGCTCCTGTTGTGACATAGCTCTCCCCTTTTGCGTAAGACGATAGGCGCAAGGTGTCAGAATGCAAGAAAACTTGAGGCTTTGCTATAGGCAGGAGGATAGGCCCGCAGCCCATCGTGGGGTCTGCCGATTGCTTGTCTTGGGGCAGAAAGGACTGCCCGCGGGGTCGGCCTCCACGACGGAGTACCGAAAGTAAAAAGTATTTCTCGCAAAGGCTAACCCCGCGGCGGTGCGCTATAAGCCCCGGCCATACTTGACTGCCAACGTTCCAGTCGGTCTGGCGCACAGAAACTCAGCCCCCTGAACAAGGCCGCTACGCCTCATCCAGTAGACACACCGTCCTCCAGACCAGTCAGAAAGCGCTAACCTGTCCAATGCCCAGAAGAACAACCCTAATATGCGGCAGAATGGGTCAGGTGAGGATTTTGTTTTTAGTATTTTTTATAAGCGGTTGAAAAGGCGTTGAACTTCTTTCGGTGACAGGTTCGCAAAACAAGGATAAATAGTCCGAACCCTCCACGCACGTCACACCGACGCAGCCCAAAAGGCTGCCCGGTGCCCATACCGTGAAGGTCAAGTGGTCGCCGAAACTTCAGGGAGTAGGCACCGGGCGGCCCTAAGGACCGCGTCGGCGCGACATCTAAAAACAAACGCCTCAAAGAACCTGAACAAGCCGTGGCTATCCCTCTGATATAAAGCCTTTTTCTACCAAGCTTGCGGCATGATGGGATTACCGCCCAAATTCTGCGTGGCATCCGCGTGACAGGATAAATAAAGGATTTGAATCGGCATATCGCCGGAGCTAACCATGCGCAGAACATCAAACATGGCGCCGCGTCGTGCATCATCCGCATAGACCAACGCATCATCCAAAATGACAGGGGCCCCTGCTCCGCTGCGCGCCAAAAGCCGAGCATAGGCAAGCCGCGTCAGAATCGCGAATTGCTCCTGCGTGCCGCCCGAAAGCTGATCGATGGTCTCCAGCTTCCCATAGCGCGTGACCGTGTCCACACCCAAGCTGTCCCCTAAGCCTGCCTGAGCCCCGGGAATGACGTGGGACAGCAGTGGGGCAAGCTCTGCCGAGACAGGCGCTGTATAAGCGTCTCGTAGCCGCGTCTGCGTCTCTACCAGCGTATCCCGCAACAGCACCCGCACATCTTTTTCGCGGACATGGCGGGCGAGCCTTTCTTTTTCAGCCTCCAATCGGGCCGACAACCCTTCGACAATCGCATCGGCATCACCCCCCTCAAATGCCGCGTCCCGGCGCGCTTGCAAGCCAGCGGCTTCAGTTTTGAGGTTGGCCAGTCTCTGCTGCGAATTCGAAGCGCCCTCCTCCAATCGCTCCAAACGGGCGGTCAAAAGATCCACGGATTGCGCCGGAGCTTTGGCTTTTAGGGCCTCGACCTGGGCCGCAATCGCCCGAACATCCGCATCGGCTTTCAATTTTTCCCCGGCGAGTTCATTCGCCTCTGCCGTGCGGGCGGTTTCGTCCTCCGGCAGGGCCAAGCCAGTCAGCCTTTCGCGCAGGCGGGCTTGCTCTGTTTCGGAATTGGAGAGGGTTTGACGCGCCGTGTTGAGGGCCTCGTCCAGCACGTCCAATTTCGCGCGCTCGGTGCGCAGGCTCTCCAACACGGCCGTGTCATCCGCCTCCCCCAATTCAGTTTGCGCATCCTGAACGATTTCCGTCAATTCCCGACTTTCCGTTTCGCGCGCCGTGAAATCGGCCTCAATGGCGGCGCGGCCTTCGGGCGCGAGGTTCGCCATATTCTGCGTCACCGCTTTGCGCTCCGCTTCCAGCTCCTGCCGCTGATCGGCAAATTTTGACGCCTCAGCCGTGTCTTTGACCGCGAGCCTTTCCAAAAGCTCTGTATAGCCCTGTTGGGCACGGCCGAGATTACGTGTCGTTTCGCGCAGACGGTCATCATCACTGCGCAGCGTGCCGATACCGTCCAAAGCGAGCGACGCGCCTCCCGGAAGCTCTAAAGGCCCGGACGGCACAGCCGCGCCGTCCAATGTGACCTTGCCGCGGCCCTCCGCCGAGAGATCGAGATAAAGATGGGTGGAAAACGCCGCCAGCTCCATCTCACATTGCCGGACGTCATTGGCCGCACGGCGCAACGTCTCGACATCCGCGCGAGTCACAACGGGAAGGTCAGAGATTTGATCTGTGAGTTTGGCTTGATCATCCTCTAAGCTTTTGAGTTGATCCAAACGCGCCCGTAATTGCTGCATGTCTTTCTGGAGGGTTTCCAGGCGCTGCGTCTGGCGCGCGAGCGTTTCGCGGCGCGTTCGAACCCTAGACAAGTCCTCCACGCGCGCTTCTAATTCCGTGACGGTTTTCCGCAGCTCTGCTCGGCGGTTTGCCGTTTCTGTCAGCTTAGCCGCCTGCGCCTGATGTGCGGCTTCAGACAGTTTAAGCTGGGCCGTTGCGTCATTAAAACTGACAGTCTTGGCGACATGGTCGTCCCGTCGATCTGCTGCCCGCGTCGCCGTTATCGCAGCTTGGTTCTGCTTGGCTTCCAGTAGCTCCAACTCAGCCGCGAAACGGCTGGCCGCCGTCATAGCCGCGCGCGTCGTCTCTATTTGTTCGGTGAGGTTTTCATCTGCCGCCTGCCCGCTCAACCGGTCTATCTCCCCCGTAATTTTGGTGAGCTCTACCCCTGTAGCCGTCGTTAAATCGCGCAATCGTGTGGCCTCAGCCAGCTCGGCCGCCGTCGCCTCGACTGCCTCCCGCGCGTTTTTCAGCGGGCCGCCTTTTTTCTCTTGCCCGGTCTTGGTCAGACTCTCCGCCAGTTCTGCCTCAACACGCGTCAGATATTCCCGTGCCCGCTCGCCGCCGATCAATGTGCCAAGCTCTCCCTCCAAACGCGAGGCGATTTGACCGTCATCTTTGACGCCGTCCATCGAGGACCCTTGCTTGACCCATAAAAGCCCCGAAGGTCCTTTTTCAGTCAGTTCAGCTTTCAGTAATTTTGCTAAGGCTTCTTCTGCAGTTCGATCTATTGCAATATTCTCACCTGTGTCGGCATCCTGTAAACGGGCACCTTTTTTCTTGATGAAACTCTTCCAGAAGCGATAGTTGCGATTTCCTACAGAAAAAGAAATCTCTCCTTCGAAGCCTTCGGTCGACCCCGAATGAACGAGTTTTTTAACATCAGATTTTGTTGAAGTGTGTGGTCTAAATAAGACGAATTGTAAGGCTTCAAGTATTGACGACTTCCCGAATTCATTGGTTTTGCAAACAACATTCAGGCCGGGTGTAAAGCCGTCCAGTTTGACGCCTTCCGCGCCAAATGGGCCGACATGACGGAAACTGACGCTTTTTATCCTCATGCCGTTTCGCTCGCATAGCGAAACAAGAGACGTAAGGCCTCGGAAGCAATCTGGCGGTCTTCGCGGGAGAGGTCTTCATCTTCAGACCTTGACGCGAGCGCTTCCGCCGCCTCCCGCACCGAGCCTTGCGCATCGAGCGATTCAATATCTTCCGCGACAACAACCAGCCGCACGAGATTGGCCCCGCGCAGATCGAATGATGCGCACTCCCCCGTCATTTCCTCTTTGAACGTCTCAAATTTAGCCCAATCCTCGACAGTCATGTCGCCGGAAATATTCAAACGCACATGGGTTTGGCGCAGAGGATGACCTGCCAGAAGCTCAGCCCGAAGCTCGCTCAACTTGGCCTTAATTGTGCCGGGCTGAACAACCAATTCGATCAGCGGCCAATCATAGCTGGCGGTGGGAATGGTTTCAATTTTTGGGGTTTTTCCCGGCTCCAATGTCACAGCCAGCACTTGTCCGCGCGCTCCGGTCTTATGGCGATCAGGTTCAGGCGTTCCGGGATAGGCCGTGCGCGATCCAATTTCAGCCTTGGCGTGCCAATCCCCAAGCGCGAGATAATCCAATCGCGCCGTCTCTGCGCGGTCCGGCGGGATGATTTCGCGCGCGCCCTCGCCTTCCGAGCCAAAGCCGCGCACGCCGCCATGGGCTAGGCCAATCCGCAGCGCGCCTTTTGCAGTCTCGCAGGTCGTCATCCAATCCGTCAGGTCCTGACCATGCTGGATGCGGGTCCAGGGCGCGGGTAGGATGAAAACGCCTGTCTCAATCTCGATGGCTTCCGCGGCGCGCAGGGTGCGCACATTCTCCGGCTTGACCGCGTCAATCCGGTCCCACAGCCCATCGGGGCCGTCCGGATCGTGATTGCCCGGCAGCAGCCACCACCGGAGTTCCGCCGCCTCCCCCATAATCGTGAGGGGTTGCCGCAAAGTCGTATTGGACGGAATAGCGCTGTCCCAGACATCGCCCGCCACCAGAACATGTTTCGCGCCTGCCGTCTTCGCCGCCTCAGCAATCTTCGTAATCACGCTTTGCCGGGCGAGCCGCAGTGCGCCGCCAATATCTGCCGGGAATTGCCCGAAGCTTTTTCCAAGCTGCCAATCGGCGGTATGAATGAAGGTAAAAGCCATCTACTTGATTTGGACAACGCGCGAGCGCCTGCGTCAAGCGGCTGTTCGAAAATAACATGGACGAAAAGGGTCTCGTGAACCGGTGGGGCTGGAACGACGCGCAATTTGATATGATTCTTGAACGGTACGACAGCCGTGACGACGATCCCCTGACACTGGACTCACGCCAGATCAGCCGCGCGCCTAAATTCGATCGATTTAAGCGAGGATTTCACACGCGAGGTGTTCACGGACCGCCGGGATCGCGGCGGTTTGGATTTTAAGGAATTCCAAACCCGTGGTTTCGCCCCAATTTTGGAAATCGAGTCAGTGGAACCTTTTAATTTCAGGCAACTAGCGCGCGTGTTTCATCCATTCGATTACATTAAGTGGAGCGCAAGCCGGTCGAGCTATCACCTGACCTCCTCCGTCATTTTGCACCGCGAGTTATACTAAAGCCCGTCTTTCCCTTTCGTCATTCCTACCTTTTCAAGTGGCAGAGGGAAAAGGACGCGCAGCCTTGAAAACTGCCCCTGCCCTCAATAGATGTGATAGGAGAAACTACACCGATCTAAACATCCGCTAAGGGACTTTCATGCGCTATTCCACTCTGACGGTCTCTGTCCTGGCAGCTTTTCTCTTGAGCGCTTGCGCTCAGGAGCCGCAGACCGACGCGGTTGCAGCCCCCATTTCATCGGAATCTACGGCTGCAGCGAGTGCAGAAACGACGCCTGAGGCGCCGCTCAGCCTTAAAAACCAAACCGCACTCTCGCCTGAGGCGCCTGAGAGCTCCGCTAAAACCGGGATTCTACCCTCACTATATCAAGGATTGGACGCAAAAGAGATATCGCGTGCGGAGATCGACGAACTCGTGGCTTTGAAAAAGGTAAATGATGACATCAACGCGGCCTACCAGACGGAGTTTAACGCTTGGCGCTCTCGGGACCGAGCAACAAGGGGACCTCGACCGAAGCAAGCTGCCTCACCGCTCTCCCCAGAGGAGAGCGCGCGTTTAGAGGCCTTGAATCGCAAACTTAAAAACGCCGAAATTCGCAAAAAATACGAAAATTTTGATCCAAAAATTTTGACTGAGGCAGAAGTGCAGGAGATCATTCTTCTGGATCAAGCACAGGCTAAAATTCTCTCAGACCATCAAAAAAAGGTTGCGGCTTGGCACAAGCAGGACCCGGCGACACGGGGCGAAAGACTAGAGATGGATATGGCGATGGTCATGGGCGTCGATCCCCGTCTTATGGAACTTCAGGGTAAAATTCAAACCGCCGAAGAAATGAAACGCCTGGCTGAACGTGTGGAAAAGCTGAGCGAGGTCCATAATATATCGCTCTCCGACAGTCAGATAAGTGAGCTGACCGCGTTGGAAAAACAACAGCGAAAAGCCGAGATCGCATTTACTCAAGCCATGATGGAGGCTGAAAAAGCCGGCGCGCTTACAAGCGAAGAACTGTCAGAAACTGACGTATTCAGCAAACTTCCGAAACACCTCATTCAGGAAATGCTCGATGTTCAACTGCGCATCCAATCGATTAAAGGGCCCTTAGAGGCGGCGGAAAAAGCTGACCAAGTTCAAAAGCGGATGGCCGAACTCAGCGCGCAATCCGGCATCCCGATTTTATCCGGTGAGCTCTCTGAAACGGTTGCGTTAAATGCTGAAAAAGACAGGATCAAAAGTCAGACTCAAACAAACGCTATCCAAAAATGGCTCGCTGAAGGCGGCGACGTATCCAACGGGATGCCCCTACCGAATGACGAAGACTATGCCCGCCTGAAAGAAATAGACGCGCGGCTCAAAGCGATTGCTGCGCCTATGACCGCAGCGAAAAATGCCGCGCTGGAAGCTGACAATCCGGCCCTGCGGCAAAAGCGCTTGGATCAGGAGAAACGGGAAAAATGGCAAACGGAATGGCAAGACAGAAAACAGGCCGGAGACATTCCATCGGACGTGCCGCTGACCTCTCCGTCATATGCGGAAATACAGGACCGCGTTGAAAATTACGGATCAAAACTAAAAGCTCGCGCTGACAAGGTCGGCTATTCCGTTCCTGAAACCGACATGGAACATCTGGACGCGCTGAATGCTCAGATGCTGGCCATTCGCAAAACAGCTTATGAAGCTGAGGCCAATGGATCGTCCCGGTTTAGCCGCGGAAGTTTGCATAACATGCCCAGCTTTAAGATGGAGGCCAGTATGCATAAGGTTAAGTTGATAGAGAGGAAGCAGCGAGAGATTCTAGCAGGTCTTAGAGAGGCGGAATCTTCCGAGGGCGGCGGCGCAGAATCTGCATCCGGAAAGACACAGCCGACTTTTGGTGGTTTCGACGTTGTCACCGGTCAACAGAGTTCCGGTGATGCATATGGCGCTGAGTCTATAATCGAGAAATACCGAATGTTTAATATCGAGATCTCTCAATCCGAGGCCGATGATTTACGCGCCTTTGAAGAGGCGTTGAAAGGGCAGTAATTCAGAGAGCGGATAAATTGCCCCCCCGTTAAGACGAAAACCCGGCCGTAAATGCGTCAATGAAACGCGTCATGTCATCCTCGGTCAGCAAGTCTATCCCGGCGGCTTCGGCGCGGCCGCCGCCCCCGAACTCTGCGGCAAAGTGATTGGCTTGCTGAGTTTTTCGAACAAGCGGAGCCCGCAAAGAGACGCGGTAGCCTCCGCTATCTGGACCGAGATGCGTCAATACGGCGAAAGCTTTATCCGGTTCTTCATCCACAAGCGCGTTCGCGAATAATCCGCTGATACGATTGGCGGCGGCACTGGCCGGCAGCGAGAGGATTTGTCCCGCATTGGAAATATGGATTTCGCGGGCGCTCTCCGCGATGTCCCAATCTGACCGGTGGCCCTGACGCAGCGTTTCGAGCGCGTCCGGCGCATCTTCGATAAACTCCATCGGATCAGCGTAAGCCAACAGACGCGCATAAAGATCAGACGGATGAAAATGCAGATCCTCTATCGTGAGGCCGTAAGCATTATAATTTACGAGCTCGCCCAGCTCCCGCAAGCGGCCCAAAGGTAGCGTCACATTACGGTCCGCTGCGATCTTCCCTGCCAAGGCTTGGAAATTATCGCCGTAAGCCCCGCAAACGGCCCAAGCGGATTTCGCCCCGCCCAAATGCTGATCGATTAAATAAGCCGTGCAGGTTTCCGCCGACGCATCCATCAGGACAGTTAGATTGTCGCTCTCTGGAATATCACCTGTCGCGTGATGGTCGCAAAAGAAAACTGCCGCGCCCGTTTCCAAAACTGACCCAAGGCCCCCTGCATTGCGGGCCATGCCAATATCAAGGGCCGTAATGCGGTCCCCCGGGAGGACGTCCTCCGTAATCCGCTTGAACAGTTGGGTGTCACGTTTGACGCCCGTGATGCGGATGGCATTGGGGCGCGGACGGGTCTGCCGCAATTGCAGCAGCGAGAAGATGCCGTCAGCATCTCCGTTGAACAGGTCAAAATCCGCCACGCCCTATGGCCTATTTATAATCCGGCAACCGTCAGGAAGCCATGGGAGTCCAAATACTCAACGATCTTAGCGGCGGCCTCTTCGGCTGTCGTCTCGACGGTATTTACGTGGATTTCCGGATTTTCCGGTGGCTGATATTCGGAATCGATGCCGGTGAAGTTTTTGATCTCACCTGCCCGCGCCCGCTTGTACAGACCTTTAACATCGCGTTTTTCAGCCACCTCGAGAGGCGTGTCGACGAAGATTTCGATGAAAGCCCCCTCACCTGCTTTGCTGCGCACCATTTGGCGCTCGGCACGATATGGGCTGATAAAGGAACACATCGTAATCAATCCGGCATTATTCATGAGACGCGAGACCTCACCAATGCGGCGGATGTTCTCAACGCGGTCTTCTTTGGTGAAGCCCAAATCGCGGTTCAAGCCGTGGCGGATATTATCTCCGTCCAAAGTGTAGGTATGATGGCCGCGTTCAAACAGCATTTGGTCGACATGATTGGCAATCGTACTTTTGCCGGAGCCGGACAGACCCGTGAACCAGAGCGTTGCAGGCTGTTGGCTTTTTTGCTCGGCGCGGGCTTCATGGTCGACAGTAAAGTCCTGACGCACAATATTCTTTGATCGGCGTAGCGCGAAATCAATCGTGCCCGCACCCACCGTCCGGTTGGTCATACGGTCAACGACAACAAAGGCTCCGGTTGTGCGGTTCTTTATATAGGGGTCAAACGGGATGGGTTTGGTGAGTGACAAGGTCACAACCCCAATCTCATTGAGCTCCAGTGTTTTCGCCGCAGCTTCAGAGAAATCCGCAACATCAATGCGATGTTTCAAAGCGGTGATAGAGCCTGCCGCAGATGTATTGGCCGTGCGGATAATATATTGACGCCCCGGGAAAAGCCGCGTGTCATCCATCCAAATCAGATGCGCCTGAAATTGGTCGGCGACCTCATTCGGCAGATCGGGTGTGCAAATCATGTCTCCGCGCGAAATATCGATCTCGTCTTCGAGCGTGATTGTGACCGCTTGGTCCATACGGGCGTGATCCAGACTCTCTTTATATAGGACAATATCTTTGACCTTGGAGCGTTTGCCGGATGGCATTGCCATGATCTCATCACCTTTGGACACGGTGCCGGAGGCGATTGTGCCGGAGAAGCCGCGGAAATCGAGGTTCGGACGGTTCACCCATTGCACAGGCAGTCGGAACGGCGCTTCCAGGCTCTGGCGGTCAACTTCGACCTCTTCCAAGAATTCGAGCAAGCTCGGACCTTTATACCACGGCGCCGCATCGGATTTGGTCGTGACATTATCACCGTCGAGCGCGCTGACCGGGATGGTCATGATGTCTTTGAAGTTCAGATTCTTCGCAAATTCGCGGAAGGCTTCGTCATGCTCGTTGAACTTGCCTTGATCGAAATCGACCAAATCCATTTTGTTCACGGCAACGACGACTTGGGGAATACCCAAAAGACTCGCGATAAACGCATGACGGCGGGTTTGTTCCATGACGCCGTAACGCGCATCGATAAGCAAGATTGCAACATCAGCCGTCGACGCGCCGGTCGCCATGTTCCGTGTGTATTGAACGTGGCCGGGCGTATCGGCGATGATGAACTTACGCTTATCTGTTGAGAAGAAACGGTAAGCCACATCAATCGTGATGCCCTGCTCTCGCTCGGCCGCAAGACCGTCGACGAGCAGCGCTAGGTCCGGCTTTTCGCCTTGCGTGCCTGACGCTTTTGAATCGCGTTCAATCGCTGCCATCTGGTCTTCATAGATTAGTTTTGAATCATAAAGCAGCCGCCCGATGAGCGTGGATTTACCGTCATCAACTGAGCCGCAAGTGAAAACCCGCAGGAAGCTTTTTTTCTCTTGGGCATCCAAATAAGCTTTGATGTCTTGAGCGATAAGGGGATCGTGATGAGCCATTAGAAATACCCCTCTTCTTTTTTCTTCTCCATGGACTGACCGGCGTCGGAGTCGATGACCCGGCCCTGACGTTCTGATCCTGTCGCGAGAAGGATTTCTTGAATGACGTCCTGCAGCGTTGTCGCCTCAGACTCGACCGCGCCTGTCAGCGGGTAACAGCCAAGCGTGCGGAACCGCACAGACTTCATCATCGGAGTTTCGCCTTTATTGAGCGGCATGCGATCATCATCGACCATGATGAGGCCGCCGTCGCGTTCAACGACGGGGCGTTCAGCCGAAAGATAAAGTCCCGGAATTTGAATGTTTTCGCGGTAGATATATTGCCAGATGTCGAGCTCGGTCCAGTTAGAGATAGGAAAGACCCGCATGCTCTCGCCCTTTTGAACCCGGGCATTATATATGTCCCATAATTCAGGGCGTTGGTTTTTGGCGTCCCAACGGTGATGTTCATTGCGGAAGCTAAAGATACGTTCCTTTGCGCGGGACTTTTCCTCGTCGCGGCGCGCGCCGCCAAAGGCCGCGTCAAATTTCCCGGCATCAAGCGCCTGTTTCAGGCCTTGGGTTTTTGTGATGTCGGTATGGACGGCGGAGCCGTGGGTGAAGGGCCCGACATTATTTTCAATCGCTTCAGGATTGATATGGGTGATCAACTCCATGCCTGCCTCTTTCGCGCGGCGGTCGCGAAAGGCGTACATTTCTTTGAATTTCCACTGCGTATCAACGTGCAGCAATGGGAACGGCGGAGGCGACGGATAGAACGCCTTAATCGCAAGCTCCAACATGACCGAGCTGTCTTTCCCGACAGAATAAAGCATGACGGGATTTTCGCATTGCGCGACGACTTCGCGCATGATGTGAATGCTCTCGGCTTCCAAACGATCCAAATGCGTTAGCGTCTGACCTGTCGGTCCGGCGGCTTCGCGCTCAAGCGTGTCTAATGCGGCCATAGCCTTTTCCTGTGTTCGAGGGGTTAACTGTCCGCCATTGCGCAGACGGGTCAGTGTTTTGCCATCGTTGAAAACTTTGCGCGCTATGGTCGACTCAGATTGACCCGAGCTGGCGGCAAATGTTTCGATACGTGTGATGATGTTTTGACTCATGTGGGATATTTCCCACGATTTACCCTGAAAGTCAACTCAGGCGGATTTAGAGGGGGTCTTGCCCTACTCAAGATCGACAAAATCCGCGAATCTGGCAGCTACCCCTGCCCCATCTAGCTTGGCGCGTTTAAAGTCGGCGCGCAGGAAGGGTTTATCTAGCGTGGCTTTGAAGCGTTTCAGAATCCGCGCTTGCTCATCCTCCGAATGCCCGTCGAACCAAGCGCGGGACGCCTTGATCCGCTCGAGGAGAATACGCTTCTCCGCTTCGCGGGCTTCGTTATCCTTGCGCCGCGCCGATTGCTCTCGGTCTGCTTTTTCTCGGCGAGCGGTCTCCTGCGCATTCCGCTCAGCTTGACTCGTCTTTGACGGTCCATCTTGATAATCATCTTTTATCGCCGCGGATAAATATCCGGAGATTGAGGTGATGGTCGTGCCTGACGCCTTTTGCGCATCGACGAGATCCAGCTTGGCTGCACAATAATCCTCACCATGCTGCGCGATCCAGCTCTCCGCGAGTTTGTGGGAAATCCCCGACGCGACAAGACGTTGATAGACTGTGGTGCCTTTGACCGCGGTGTCGTCATCTATGTCGAGCAACGGAAGTTGCGGATTGGCGCCTATTAGGAAACGAATCTCCGTGATGGAGCGGCCGGATCGTTTAAACTCAGGCGTAATCTGAATATCCGAGACCGCGTTGATCTCCTTGACCGTCGGCTTGATGACTTTGGCGTTCAGATGTTTGAACTGACGATAATAGTCGCTGTCATCAACGCCCATGAGACGGCGGAAGGTTTTGAGTTTCCACCAACCCGTCGAACGCACAGTCTTAAAGCGGTAGCAATTCTCATAAAGCGCAAGCGCATGTTTGGACCTGAACTTCCGCTGGATCGCCATATTGATGCTGGCGTAAATATCGGGATTATAGAGCTTTTCTGCGAGCGCGGGAGAATAGCCGTATCGGCACTTTCCTTTTGACAGGATCGCATGGGACAGCAAGCTGGACACACCCCACTCGACCTCTTCCTGATTATCGCCCAGAATATTCCACTCGGCGTGGACGGAGGCCAAAGCTTTGAGCGAGTGTTTCAGGGGTTTACGGTCATTGGAGTCATAGCCCAACATCACGCAGAGTGTTTTCTCATCAATTTCGTGCTCGGTCTGAGTTAGCAGCGCGTCATAGGCATTGAGCAAAAGCACATTGGATAATTTGCGTTGGAGCAGAGACAAATGTCCATCCGTATGAATGGCGGCAACGTGTTTCTTTAACGGACGATTTGTGAGAGCTTGCGACGGCGTCACGACTCGGATTGAGGCAGGGGTCTTTTTCTTGCGGCGCTTTGAGGCCGGCGTTTTAGCGGTCTTAACCGCCGGACTGATATTTGGGTCAGGCATGTGACCGGTCTCCAAAGTCAGGCACCCCGAATCCCTTGCGTGTCGGATGCCTTGGAATCCGTTCTGCCGTAAAGGCACCCGTCGTCAAGCCCTTCACGGGTGCCATATCCTGTAATCAGGTGCTTTAGTTGTATTTCCCTTCCCCAATGGTCCTGTAAATAGGTGCTTTGCGGAAAATATTGTTATTTGATCCTGTAAATGGGTACTTTCAGAGGAGCTCGGCATGAATATGGGTATCGATTCACTCTCTAGAACCCCTTTTGGCCATGCCATCGCCTTTCACATCGAATCGGAGTCGCTCCAAAGCTTGCTTAAGGCACCCATCTGCGGGATGATTCGCGAATCGGAGGCATGATAAGCCGACTTATCCTGTAAATGGGTTCCTCAGATCGATTGACTTGAATAGTCATTGTCGTAAGTTATTGAATTTATTCAATTAATAGGTGTTTGGGGATGAGACATTATCACAGCCCTGCAAATAGGTGCCTCCCCTCCTGTGCTCGGGTGCCTGACGTCCCGCCTCTTGGTACCTGTTATCCTGTAGATTGGTGCGGCTCATCCTGAAAACAGGTTCCATGACCGGCTTGAAACCCCGCGCTCATGGGGGATCGCGCAACCCTAAACATTATAAACTCTCCTAAACCTAACAAACAGCAGTGTCGTTATGTATAATGTAGAGGGATGAGGAGGCCGGAGAGCTTGGTAACTTTAGCTCTCTCCTCAAATATCTTACATGGCCTCTTCGACCAAACGCTCCATACCTTCCCAATATGACAGCTTATGAGTTTCGCAATAATCGATAAAGCCGTTTAGCACCCGCACAGGCCCGCGAATAGAAAGCTGATCAACGGCCTCTTCATGTTGAACGCGGCGCCGCTTTTTCAGCAGGACGGGCGCTGCCGGCGCTTGGCTGGCTTCCCGAGATGTAAAGCCCTGTGACTTTGCCAAGCGGTCAGCGAGATCGTCTTGTGCTTTACGAACGGGCGGTTTGGGTTTGGTTTTCCGAGGGGCTTTCGTAACGGCTTTCGGTTTAGCCGCTTTTGGGTTTGGGGCGGGCTTCGGTTTGGGCGTGCTACCTGTCGGTTTCACCGTTGAGAGATCGCCGAAATCGGCGTCAAATCCGAAGCTGGCCCGTTTAATTGTGTCGTCGCTCATGGTCGTCTCCTCTATGCGGCTTCAGATGCGGATTTTGAGGCGTCTTCGGCCTCGCCCCGCATTTCATCTTTCAAGGCTTTGATAACGAAATAGGCAAAGCCTTCTGCATTCTCCAAAGCCTTCGGCAATCCCGCGCTTTCCGACTTGGAGAGCTCTCGCAATGTCTTATTGAAAGAAAAAAGCGCACGGAACGCGGCGCGTTCATGCAAAGGCACATCTAACATTGGGACGCCTGCGGCCTCTAATTGCTGCACAATCGCCTTTTCATCGCGCGTTTTGATGGCCGGATTATTTCGGGTCATTAGGATGCGCATTGGGATCCGGCGACGCAGCGTTTTCTCCTCAACCCGAATAAGGGCGACCGCCCGGGCGGCTTGTTTGGCATCCACCGGGCTGGCCTGCATGGGAATGACGGTGAGGTCAGACCGGCTCATCGCGCGGCTCATCATGAGGGACGCCGTACCTTCCAGGTCAACAATCACGAAAGGATATTCCGCTGCGAGTGTGTCGAGCACATCGATGACGTCGCCCTCCCCCGGGTTCGGGATGGCCGTGAACGGGGTAGCGTCGCCATTGGCTTTGCGCGCGTCCGCCCATCCAGCCGTCACTTGGTTCGGGTCGCAATCGACGAGCGCGACCTTTCCGCCTCGATGTGCGAGTTCGAGCGCCAGTATAAGGGCGGAGGTCGATTTCCCTGTGCCGCCCTTCGGATTTGCAAAACTGATGACGGGCATGGAGAACCTCGGGTGAATTTAGATGAAAATTTGTTTCATGAGGTAAATGCAAAGAAAAGGTTAACGCTAGGTTACCAAGCCTGCCAACAACCCCTGCTTAGCTAGCAAACCTTGGCAAGCTATCATGGCTAGCCTTGCGATATAGCTTTGCTAGCGATGCTAGCTTAGCGAGGTAAGATAGCTAAAATAGCCTTAGAATCAGAGTGTTAGACGTGTGTTGGGGTAAGAGAGAGCGTTTATATGATGCTAGAATTGACGAGACAGGCCTCTGGGGGCGCTACAATAGAAATTTGGTAACCCACTGGCCAAAACTCTCGTTAGCGGCTCCACGGGGCTTATTTTTAGTTACTTATTTTCGAAAAAATTTCGAACCGAATTCCGGCTTTCCAATTTCAACCGAAATTTCATCAGTTTTGAGCAAATCTTCCGCTTTAGGAAAGATTTGAGAAAGTAACATGCAGGACTGCTCAAAATACTAAGGCAATTCGTGTAAAAGGGCCAGAAACTCACAAAAAATGGATAACGATTTGTCTCGGATAAAAAGCACCTGTTTACAGGACGATCTTTAGAGTTTTATGCGGCCAATGCGCCCCGACCGGAGTAGACGAGAAGGGGAGGGCGCTAGCCTGTGGCTTTGACGGTATTTTCCGACTCATACGCGCGCCGAATGACATCAATTCGGCCTTGATGCTTTGCACCCCAGCTTAGCAGTGTTTGCAAAGGCTCAATATAGGACTCACCAAGTGGGGTGAGGGCGTAGTCAACGCGCGGCGGAACGCCCGGCGACATCTCTCGTGTCAGTAAGCCGTCACGTTCCAACTCCCGAAGGGTCTGAGCCAGCATACGTTGGGAAATGTCCGGTATAGCGCCGCGCAGTTCTGAGAAGCGGTGCGAGCCAAAAGACAGGTGACACATAATGAGAGTAGGCCATTTTCGGCCCAATTGGCCCAACACATTCCGGATCGGGCAGACGTCTCCATTATAGAAGATTTCCGGGGCTTTCCCGGGGGACGGATAGGCTTTTTTGGCTTTTGACATCGCAGGCACTATAAGTTCCAAATCGTAACCAAGGCCTTAATACGAACCTGCCCATAAATGCCAGCAGTATAAATAAGTGCCCCGCGAAACTTCAAATGTCTGGTTCTAAAATGATACCTATGAGGCATCTTTTAAGTGCGTGGGTGTAGCGCGTAGTTACGATGATTTTTCAGAAAATACTTTCCCGCTTTGCGTGTATCAAATTGGAATTATGGTTAATAAAAAACACTGAAAAAACACATGAAAACAGTAATATAGGGGATTCTCTTGCCCTTAAATTAACGCCTCTGAACTGAAGCTGACTGGTTAACCATAAATACCCGTCACTCCTCGAGCGGGTTTAACACCCCCTTCACAAAGTCAACCGCACGTTATCGGCTTAACTAGAGCAAGGATGCGTCCGATGGCCGGATTATTCGATTATATAGTGAAGACAACCAAACGCCTTATGGGCGGAACGGTGAGGGCCTCGGCGGCCACCGCGCTCCTCCTGATGGGAGCGGCCACAGCCCCCACGGCCTGGGCAACGACGTATACGGAAACTGTTCCCGGCGGGAACGGCGCCATTCCAAACACATACCCTCCTGTGGGCGGTACAATGTTTGTCTTTGTCGGTGCAAACGGAAACCTATATTATCAGTTCGTCAATCCGTCGACACAATTTGAAGGATTTCAGAACACGGGCGCTCCAGTCGGGTATCAAAGCCCTGTAAATCCGATCCCCGGCGATGCGTCCTCGGGTGCGGCGGATCCGCAGCTCTTCCAGCTCGGCCCTCAGCAAAACCTAAATTGCGGTACTGTCAGCTGTACGGATTACTTTGGCGGCAGCATTGTTGAAGGCTATGCGCGCTTGACTGCGCGTGACGGCGATACTTGCCCCGGAAACTTTGACCAAAATCGGATTACTTTCCTAGTAAACGGGATTGATGTCGTAAATTGGACCGGACTTTCTGCGAATTCCGTTGAGAGAACGAACTTTGCTGGGACAACCTCTCTTGGATTTGAGGATTGTTTCCGTAACCAGGGCGCGACCGAAACCTCCACAGGTTGGTTTGATCTCACGGCTGTGCCTGGCTTATTGTCTGATGTTTTGACCCGCGGGTTTACCGTGCCGGTTATACGAGACACGACTCCCAATAATAACCGGTGGTTCTTCCGGGATGGTAATGATGCCACAGGTACGCCCGAAGTCGCGCCCGGCATCACAATTGAGAAAATGGCGGACCGCACAAGTTACACAGCGGTCGGGGATGTCATCAACTACTCGTTCTTGGTCACGAATATCGGATCCGTGCAGCTCAATGATATTGTCGTCGATGACTCCTTTATTACGGGTACCGTTGTTTGTCCGCTGACAACTCTCGCCACCGGCGAGGATATGACCTGTACGGGTGAGCATATTGTGACCCAAGCCAATATTGACGATGATATCACTTTTATCAACACTGCGAATGTGACGGCGAATCCGAGTGAAGGTCAGCTTGGCAACGTATCGGGAACTCTGGAAATTCCGGGACCGGCTGCGGACCCTGCTGTCACAATTACGAAAACAGCGTCACAATCATCGAACGCGCAAGTTGGCGATGTCATTACATATACATATGTCGTTGAAAACACGGGCAACATCACGATTGATAATGTTGCTGTGTCTGATGTGCATTCCGGAACAGGGCCTCTCTCTGCTATCACCCCGGCATCCGTGACCTTAGCCCCGTCCGATCCGCCGCAGACTTTCACGGCCACTTATACAGTCACCCAAGATGACATCGATGCCGGAACGCCTATCACCAATACCGCGACACCATCCGGCGATCCGAAGCGCGGCACGCTCACGCCGCCAAGTGATGATGCGGAAGTGACAGTGGCTACCCCGAAAGCTGACTTTACGAAAGTTGCCGACATTACAACAAACCTGATGGTCGGCGATGTTGTCACTTATACCTATACCGTCACTAATACAGGTAGCGTCGACCTGACGAATGTTTCCGTTAGTGATGCCCATTCCGGCGCGGGGACATTGTCCGCGATTACGCCAGCCTCTGTTGGAACGCTAGCTGTTGGCGAAAGCGCCACATTCACGGCGACCTATACGGTGAAGCAAGCTGACATTGATGCGGCCACACCGATTACGAACATCGCGACAGTGAGCGCGACACCGCCGGGCGGAACTTTCCCGCCCACCACTGCGGATGAGTCCGTCACGACAGAAACCTCGGCTCCCGAGCTTTCGATTGTGAAACGGGCTATCGATACTGATTTCGCTGCCGTCGGTGATGTATTGAGCTATGAATATGATGTTGAGAACACAGGTAACGTGACGATCAGCGCTATAACTGTCGCGGATGACAAAATTCCGTCAGTCTCTTGCCCTGTCATGACATTGGCCCCCACCGAGACAACGACTTGTACCGGCACATATAGTGTCACTCAGGCTGACTTGGACGCCGGGTCTGTCACAAATATTGCGAACGCATCAGGCACACCTGCGGATGGAACGCTTCCGCCTGCGACCGATACCGCGACAGTGGACGGCACGCAAAGCCCGGCCCTGACAACGGTCAAACGCGCTTTGACACTTGATTTCACAGCCGTCGGCGATGTGCTCAATTATGAGTATGACGTCACCAATACGGGTAATGTGACGATCACGTCCCCAATCACAGTGACCGATGACAAAATTCCCTCTGTTACTTGTCCGGCTTTGCCAACAGGCGGTCTCCTGCCAATGGCAACCCTGACCTGTGCAGGTAGCTATACAGTGACCCAGGCTGATTTGGATGCGGGCGAGGTGACAAACATTGCCTCTGCAACGGACGGAACGACAACGTCGCCGGACGATGACGCGACAGTCGATGGGGACCAAGCGCCTGCGATGACGATTGTCAAAACGGCCAATGAAACCGACTTCAATATGGTCGGCGACATTCTGACCTATGACTATACGGTCGTGAATACGGGCAATGTCTTTATTGCTGACCTGGTCGTCACGGATGACAAAATTTCAAATGTAATTTGTAATGTTACTACAATCGGGAACGGTGATGCAAATCTTGATCCGGCTGAGACAGTTGTGTGTACGGGTCAATATTCCGTCACTCAGGCCGATCTGGATGCGGGCTTTGTAACCAATCTGGCGTCTGCGACGGGTACGCCTCCCGGCGGTACTCTGACAGACCCGGAAGCGACTGAGACCGTCAGCGCAGACCAAATGCCTGCGATGACACTTGTGAAAGCGTCCGGTAACAACAGCTTCGACGCTGTTGGCGATGTGCTGAGCTATACTTATACGGTGGAAAATACCGGTAATGTCCTCATCGGCGCTTTAGATGTCTCTGATGACAAGATCGCGAATGTGGTCTGCGACGTTCCCGCTATCGGCAATAATGACGCCAATCTTGATCCCGGCGAAGTCGTTGTGTGTACAGGTGATTACACCGTCACACAGGCTGATTTGGACGCGGGTGAGGTCACAAATAATGCGTCCGCGACGGGCACGCCTCCGGGCGGCACGTTAACGCCGCCAACGGATGATTTAACAATCGATGCCGACCAGCAGCCATCGATGGAAACCGTGAAAACGGCAATAGACGTTAACTTCGAATTGCCGGGTGATGTCACGACCTATGAGTATGTCGTCACGAATACCGGTAACGTCACAATTACAGCGCCCATCACGGTGACGGATAACCTCATTCCTGCCGTGAACTGCCCGGCGCTTCCGGCCGGAGGTCTTGTGCCAACTGCAAGCCTGACATGTACGGGCGAATATACAGCGACACAGGCGGATCTGGATGCAGGGCAGGTGACAAACCTCGCCTCTTCATCTGACGGAACAACATCATCTCCAACAACCTCGGAAACAATCCCGGCTGATCAAAACCCGGCTCTGTCCATTGTCAAAACGCCTTTGTTCACAGACTTCACGTCTGCCGGCGATGTCGTCACCTATGAATTCGCTGTGACGAATGACGGCAATATCACTTTGACGGAAGGTGTTGATGTCCAAGACGATAAAATCGGCACAATTACTTGCTTCACGGGCAATCTGATACCCGGCGCAACGACAACTTGCCAAGCCACTTACACAATCACGCAAGCGGATATGGATGCGGGTGAAGTCACGAACGAAGCCTATGCGGAATCCGATGGCATTGTTTCAGCGCCTGTCGACGCCACAGTTGACGGAACAACTTCGCCGTCCCTTGGCTTTGTTAAACGCGCTGTAACGACTGACTTTAATGTCGCCGGCGATGTCATCAACTATGAGTTTGATGTTGAAAACACAGGTAATGTCACGTTGACCGGCGTGTCCGTGACGGATGATATTATCGCCTCTGTTGTCTGTCCGCAGACTGTGCTCGCGCCTGCCGCGACAATGGTTTGTACAGGCAGCTATACTGTCACACAGGCAGATGTGGATGCGGGCGAAGTCATCAATAACGCGTCCGGTTCCGGCAATCCTCCGGGAGGAGAGCCGCCGGTCGAGACACCTGACAGCACGACTGTCGACAGTACGGCTGATTCTGAACTCACATTTGTGAAACGCGCATTGAGCACGGATTTCACAGCCGTTGGCGATATTTTGAACTTCGAATTTGACGTTGAGAACACGGGCGCAATCACGCTCTCCAACATCGTCATCAGCGATGATTTGGTTGCATCGGTCAGCTGTCCTGCCACCACGCTTGCGCCAGCCACATCAATGGTCTGTTTTGCCAGCTATACGGTGACGCAAGCTGATTTGGACGCCGGAGAAGTTGTCAATAATGCGTCTGCCGATGCAACATTGCCGGACGGCAGCGACATTCCAACTGAGACGGATACAGCGACAGTGGAGGGTTCACCTTCGCCGGAGCTTGACGTTCAGAAAACCGCTTTGACAACCAGCTATAACGCTGTTGGCGATACTTTGGATTTTGAAATCACAGTGACGAATATCGGCAATGTGACGATTACAAATATCCTTGTTGATGATCCTCTAATCCCGGCGCTGTCATGCCCGGCCACTGTTTTGGCTCCGACGGATAACTTTGTTTGTACGGGTTCATATACGGTCACACAGGCTGACTTGGATGCCGGTCAAGTAGATAACACGGCGACAGTTACAGGCACGCCGCCAACCGGCACACTGCCGCCGGAAACGGCTGAGGAGACTGTGGATGCTGACGTTGAGCCGGAACTGACAATTGTCAAAACGGCGTTGACAGCAAACTTTGACGCTGTCGGAGATACGGTCGACTATGAGTATCTGGTCACCAATACAGGTAATGTTACGCTGACAGGCACGATTTCTGTTTCAGATGATAGAATCTCCTCTGTTTCTTGTCCTGTTCCGCCGGCCGGTGGTCTTGCCCCGACGGCGAGCCTGACCTGTATGGCGACATATGTTGTGACCCAAGCCGATCTTGATGCCGGCGAAGTCACAAACATCGCGAGCGCAACAGATGGCACAACGACGTCAGATGATGTCTCCGAGACTGTGGACGCTGTTCAAGGTCCATCCCTTGCGATGACGAAGACAGCTACGCCGCAAAGCTTCGCGGCCGTCGGCGATGTGGTGAGCTATGAGTATGTGATCACAAACACAGGTAATGTGACCCTGACGGATCCAATTTCTGTGTCTGATGACCAAATCGCATCTGTCACCTGTCCGGCTCTGCCTCCTGCAGGTCTCGTGCCAAATGCATCGCTGACTTGCACAGCAACCGATACGATCACGCAAGCTGATATTGATGCGGGCTCACTGACGAACACAGCCAGCGGCAGCTCGGGCGGTACGACATCTCCGCCTGTCAGCGAAACTGTGAACGCGGATCAAATGCCAGCTCTTGAAACTGTCAAAACAGCGACAATGGTCAATTTTGAAAACCCCGGCGATATCACGACATATGAGTATGTCGTAACCAATACAGGTAATGTCACAATTACAGCGCCTATCACGGTGACAGATAATTTGATTAGTAACGTGATATGTCCGGCTGTGCCGGCGGGTGGACTACTCCCGTCAGAAAGCCTGACATGTACAGGTGAATATACTGCCACGCAGGCTGACCTGGATGCCGGTTCTGTAACAAACCTAGCGTCTGCATCTGATGGCACAACGACGTCTCCGCTAACGTCGGAGACCATTCCTGCCGATCAGGATCCGGCCCTTACAATTGTGAAGACGGCTCTGTTTACGGACTTTGTCGCCGCTGGCGATGTGGTGGATTATGAGTTCGAAGTAACGAATACAGGTAACCTCACGCTGACTGGCGGGATTACTGTAGAAGACGACAAAATTGGGACAATCCCTTGTATTTCAGGGAACCTTACGCCTGGTGCGAGCCAGATCTGTACAGCGTCTTACACGATAACGCAGGCCGACGTGGATGCGGGCGAGGTGACAAACCAAGCCTATGCTGAAAATGGAACGTCTGTTTCTCCACCGGATGATGTAACGGTTGAGGGTACGCAATCGCCAGAATTAACGCTCGTGAAAACAGCTTTGACAACAGAATATGCAGCTGTTGGCGATACGCTAGACTACGAATATGTAGTGACCAACTCCGGTAACACGACGATTATTTCTGCGATTACGATAAATGATGATCAGATCGTGACAGTCAATTGTCCTGCGCTTCCAGCGGGGGGATTACTGCCCGGCGGTAGTCTCACATGTACGGCGACGGATACAATCACGCAGGCTGATTTGGATGCCGGCGAGGTAACCAACACGGCGTCTGCAACAGACGGGACGACTGACTCGGCTGATGAAACGGCGACCGTTACAGGCGAAAGCAATGAAGGTGTTGAGATCGATAAGGTTGCGCGTTCGAATGACTTCTCTGAAGTCGGCGACATCTTGTTCTATGATTATATCGTTCGGAATACGGGTAACGTGACCCTGACTGACCCTGTCACAGTGAGTGATGACAGGATCGCAAATGTGGTTTGTCCGACAAACACCGGCCTTGTTCCGGGTGCAACACTGACCTGTACTGGCGAATATACAGTCGTTCAGGCTGATTTGGATGAAGGTTCGGTCACGAATATCGCGACGGCGACAGTTGGCGACACAACATCCGATCCGGATACTGTTGTGATTACAGGCACACAGGAACCGTCCTTGGGCGTGGAGAAATCCTCGTCAGCGGCGACGATCTCTTTTGCCGGAGAAACGGTGCCATATAATTACCTTGTTACAAACACGGGTAATGTCGTCATCACGTCTGCTATCACGATTGACGATGATAAAATTTCGAATGTGATTTGTCCGGCCCTTCCGGCCGGCGGCTTGCAGCCGGGTGCGTCTTTGACCTGTTCTGCAGACTACACAGTCTCGCAGTCCGATTTAGACGCCGGGTTTGTCACAAATATTGCGACAGCAAGTTCTGATGTGGACGGCGCGCCCGTCACGTCTGACCCTGATACAGTCACGATCGACGCTGATATCACGCGCGATCTAGACGTCGTGAAGACGGCTACGACTGAGAGTTTCATGATGCCGGGTGATGTGATCAGCTACACATATGTTGTCACAAACACCGGTAATGAAACCATGGTGGAACCGATCACGATTTCGGATGACAGAATTCCATCCGTCTCTTGTCCGGCCCTGCCGGCGGGCGGCCTAGTCCCGGGCGCTAGCCTGACATGTACGGCCGATTACACGGCGACACAGGACGACGTGGACGAAGGCTCCGTCACGAACCTTGCGACTGCGAGCACGACCGTCGACGGAGAAGATGTTACGTCTTCGGAAGTATCCGAAACGGTTGAAGCCAATGTTGAACCGCGTTTGGACGTGATCAAAACAACGGTAGCCAGCCGCCAGCTCTTTGGCCCGATTTTCGAGGTTGAATATGCTTTAGGTCTGGAAAACAGCGGTAATATCACTTTAACTAACATCCAGTTGGAAGATGACTTGGCTGTGGCTTTCGCCCCGGCAGTTATTGCCGGAACGCCGGTTGTGACGTCATCTGACTTTGCTGTGAATGCTAGCTATGACGGTGTGAGCCTGATTGATCTGTTGACCGGTACTGACAGCTTGGCTGTGGGTGAAAACGGCAGCCTTAGCTTAATTGCCCGTTTGGATATCACCAATGGTGGACCAACGCAGGGTAACACGGCTAATGGTCAGTCTGATGAAATCTCGACTCCTGTTCCGTCTGATGATCCGAATGTCACGCCCGGCACACCGGGAGACACGAACCCTGCACCATTGTCACTTGAAGACACTGATAGTGACGGCGTTCCGGATAGCTTTGAGAGCGGAACTGATGACCGCGACGGTGACGGAATCCCGGATTCCGAGGATTATGATCCGACAGGTTACTTCTATTGTGAAGAGAACGGCGCGATCCTGCCCGGCGGTAGCATTAGCGTTACCGGTCCAGTAGGCTCAAACAGCGCGGTTGGCCTTTCGAATAATATCAATATTGTTCAGGACGGCTCTAACGGTTTCTTCCAATTCTACGTCACGGAGCCGGGGCTTTATACCCTGACGCCGACTTATCCGACCAGCGGTGAGCCGTCTACGACGCGCCTTCCATCTGCAAATCCTTTGGACGTTTCCACTCGGACAGATAACCCTGCAGTTCTGGGGTCATCCGAGGTGGCGAGTACAGGTGTCATTGGTGACTTTACAGCAGGCGCGAACTCACCGTTCTACTTTGCTTTTGATATTGAAGCCGGGGACCCTTCCGTCTTCATGAACAATATTCCGATGCAGTCTTGC
>Ga0209185_1000582_pt1 | contig 41042 bp, 29 predicted proteins | sample SidtaG_2_FD_187425 | JGI IMG/M metagenome (GOLD analysis project Ga0209185, IMG submission 187425) | Marine algal microbial communities from Sidmouth, United Kingdom - Sidmouth_Asex2 metaG (SPAdes) (version 2) | ecosystem: Host-associated > Algae > Red algae > Unclassified | place: Sidmouth... | reverse complement strand
ACGGAAGAGCACTTCCAGCTTTTTTCTCTCAGGCAATTGCCAATGACCCAATTACAATTTTTGGCGATGGTTCGCAAACCAGATCATTCTGTTATGTGAGCGATTTAGTAGATGGAATTTATAGATTGCTATTAAGCGATTACCACTTACCAGTTAATATTGGAAACCCCGAAGAAATTACTATAAAACAAGCCGCAGAAGAAGTACTGAGTGTAGTAGAAGGCACTAAATCTACACTTATTTATCAAGATTTACCTAAGGATGATCCTAAAATTCGTCAACCTAATATTGACAAGGCAAACGAGTTATTAGGTTGGATGCCTAAAGTAAATAGAACCGAAGGGTTTAAAATTACTTATGATTATTTTAAAACGGTTTTAACAGATCAATCAAAAGATAGATCTAAAACAACTCATAGAAAATTTAATACAGGTATTTCGGAAATTTCAAAAGGTGATAATATTGTTTCAATTGATGTAGATAAAACATTGTTGGCATTTACACCAAATCGACCTTCTAATGCAAAAGGTTCGTTGAGCTATTCAAATGTGAAGTTTCTATTTGAGCAAGTAATGGCAAAAAAGCCAGAAGTAATAGCAGAATTAGGTGTTGCATCAGGTGTGTCATCAGCGGTTATTTTATATGCAATGAAAAACATAAAAAATCATCATTCAAATTTTGAAGGCAAACTGTATTCATATGATATTATGCAAAAGTGCTATTGGGATGATACATTAGATGTTGGCTACGCTGTCGGTGAAATGATACCGGAGGAATCGCCTAATTACATTTTACGTATACCTTACACTTCAATTGATTTTTGTAATTTTCATGAAGCTCGATCAATTGATTTTTTATTTATTGATGCAAATCATAGGCATCCATGGCCAAGTATAGATATGTTATGTACTTTACCATATTTAAAAAAAGATGCTGTTATTTGTTTTCACGATATAAACTTACCTTTGGCAAGTAAGTCATTTACAACATATGGTGTTCAGTGTCTTTTTTATGGATTAGAATTAGATAAGCAGGAAAGTATTGAGAAGATTCCTAATATTGGTTCTGTACAATTAAAAGACAACCTCGATGAGGTGAAAGCATCAATTATTGAAATTATCAAAAATGAAAAATGGGAGACAAAAGTTGATGTACAGACGATAAATTATGTGAATGATAAATTTGGAATAACAATATAATATTAATAAATTTATTTATATCTGATTGGAAACTAATATGGTTGATATAGTAAGAAAAAAGCCGTGGTTAAGCGAAAAGTTTAAACCTTCTGGCAATGGTATATGGCATGTGCCCACTATGCTGCTTAAAGAAGAAAAACTAATGCTTTCTTGGTTGGCAGAAAATTATGTTAAAGGTATAGGTCAAATAGTAGACTTAGGAAGTTTTTTGGGAGGCTCAGCAGTTTTTTTAGCGGATGGGTTTAGTAAAAATAGTGAGGCAAATAAAATTGCTACCAAAATTCATTGTTATGATGTGTTTTATATTCCACCAAAAGATGAACAAGTTGTCAATCATTTTTTTGTCAAAAACAATATTAAATTTCCTATAAATGGAAACATAATGCCGTTGTTTGAAAAGCATGTTAAGCCATTTAGACATTTAATTAAAACATATCCTAAAAGAATTGAAAAAGTAAAAGTGGAATATGGAGCAATTGAATTGTTATTTATAGACATAATGAAATCGCCCATTTCATATAATTATATAGTGAAAACATTTTTATTAAATTTAATACCAAACAAATCGATTATAGTACTGCAAGATTATTTGTATAAATATGCAGGACCTTGGCATGCAATTTTAATGGAAAAATTATCTGATTATTTTGAGTATGTAACAGATACTGGCTTTAACAGTGTTTTGTTTTTGAATACTAAACAACTGACAGAAGAAATATTGGAAACTTGTCTATGGGAAAATATTAATTTTGACGAAAAAATTAAGTTGATGACCAAAGCTATAGAAAAATGGAACTTAGTTTCACAGGTCGAAATATTAGAAAATCAACTTAATCAACTTAAAAAGCAAGTTCGATTAACCACCTAATTATAATTGCTAAATAACAGATAGTCTTAAAATAAACTAAAAGCCAATTTTTTTGGCAAAAATATTTAAAATAAAAAATTATGAAAAATATAACTTACTTACTCTTTATAATTCCATTGGTAATTTTAATATCTTGTCAAAGTACAGATAAGCCCTCTGACCAAAAAAAAATTGAAATAAAAGAGCAAAAAAGTACTCAAAACAGTTTAAACATAAATAAACCCCAGAAACAACAAATTAAAAAGAAGCCAACTAAAAAGCAGGAAGTAAAAGGAAAGAAAGTAGCTGGTAAAAAGACAAAATTCCCAAGTTTAGATGAGCAAAAAAAAGTATTGGGATTGACTGATAAACAGGTTAATAACATAATCGAGGCGCAGAAAACAGCAAAAAGAGATAGAAATATTGCTAAAAATAAAGGTAGCGGTAAGATTAGTAAAAATGAATCAACCCGAATTAATAACATTAAAGAAAGTAAAATAAGGAAAAGTTTGGGAGTAGAGCTTTATAAAAAAAGGCAAGAATACATTAAAAATTATAAAAACCTATAGATGCTGAAAATGAAAGTATAAATGAACTTAAAGCATAAATTAATTATTCAAATACCTTGCTATAACGAAGAGGAAACTTTGCCTTTAGTTTTAAAAGATATTCCGACATCAATAGAAGGAGTGGAGTGTATTGAGACGCAAATTGTTGATGATGGAAGTACTGATAAAACAGTCGAAATTGCTAAATATTTAAATGTAGACCATATTGTTTCTTATATTGGAAATAAAGGTTTAGGCAATGCTTTCAGATATGGTATTGAAAGTGCTTTAAATAATGGAGCCACAATTTTAGTAAATACAGATGGAGATAATCAATATAAATCATCTGACATAGAAAAGTTGATACAACCGATTTTAGATGGCAATGCTGATATAGTTGTTGGTGATAGACAAACAGCAAAAATTAAACACTTCTCAGTAATTAAAAAAACACTTCAATGGCTTGGTACTTGGGTTACTGTTTCGTTAGCAGGAGAAAGAGAATTAAAGGATGCAGTTAGTGGTTTTCGAGCATACTCAAGAGATGCTTTAATTAAATTGAACGTAACTTCAAGTTTTTCGTATGTTTTAGATACCACTTTACAAGCAGCCAATAAAAGAATAAGAATGGTTTCCGTACCAATAGAAACCAATCCGCCAACACGTCCGTCTAGATTGTTTAAAAATATGTTTCAGCATATACGGAAATCAAGCTTCGATATTATGCGGGTGTATGCTATGTACCACCCATTAAAAATATTTTTATGGTTAGGCGGCATTACATTTTTTATCGGCTCAATACCAATGTTGAGATTTTTATATAGTTATTTTTTTACTGAAAATGGTAGTGCAGGCAAAATTCAATCGCTCATTTTTGGTGCGATGCTCATCATTATAAGTATTAATTTTTTGGCATTGGGCATTATCGGCGATCTATTATCAAAAAATAGAACACTTTCTGAATACATACTCGAAAAATTGAAGAAAAAAAATGACTTATAAACGATAAATAGTTTAGCAGAAGAAAATATCTTGATTGCTCATTTATGTTATTCAACTCAATAGAATATTTATTTTTTTTGCCAATTGTATTTGCGCTATACTGGTGCTTTAGCAAAAAAATAAAAATGCAAAATATATTGCTGTTGGCTGCCAGCTACTTTTTTTATGCATTATGGGATTATCGTTTTTTATCTTTAATTATTATAAGCTCTCTTACCGATTTTGTTATTGGTTTAAAGCTTCACCAAGAAAAAAGAACCTCAATTAGAAAAGTACTGCTAATTGGCAGTCTAACTGTAAATCTTGGGTTTCTTTTAGTATTTAAATATTGCAATTTTTTCGTTGACTCCTTTTCGGATTTAATCTCTTTATTTGGTTTTCAAGCAAACTATACTACATTAAATATTGTATTACCAGTAGGTATTAGCTTTTACACCTTTCAGACCCTAAGCTACACAATAGATATTTACCGAAATAAATTGGAACCTTCAAAAAGTACGCTTAATTTTTTTACCTATGTTGCTTTTTTTCCGCAATTAGTAGCCGGACCTATTGAAAGAGCTTCCAACCTTTTACCACAAATAGAAAAAAGAAGAACATTTAGTTATGATGAAGCCAAAGATGGAATGAGGCAGATTTTGTGGGGCTTATTTAAAAAAGTAGCCATTGCGGATAATTGCGCATTGTTAGTTGACCCTATCTTTAACAATTATCAAGACTATAATGGATCTATATTAATTCTCGGAGCAATACTTTTTGCTTTTCAAATTTATGGGGATTTTTCGGGTTATTCTGACATAGCTATTGGAACAGCAAAACTATTCGGAGTAAAACTAATGCAAAATTTTGCTACACCCTATTTTTCAAGAGACATTGCAGAATTTTGGAGACGGTGGCATATTTCTCTTTCTACTTGGTTTAGAGATTATTTATACATACCATTAGGAGGCAGTAGAGTAAGTCAATTACTACAGTTGCGCAATATATTTGCTATTTTTCTGGTGAGTGGTTTTTGGCACGGAGCTAATTGGACATTTATTTTATGGGGTGGTATTCATGCTGTGTGTTATATACCGCAAGTGTTTTCAAAAACCAATAGAAGATTTTTAGATTGGGTAGCCAAAAATAAAATGATACCTTCTTTGTACGAACTATATAGAGTTTTCCTTACTTTTTTTATCGTTACCTTCGCATGGATTTTTTTTAGAGCGCCTTCAATTGAGGATGCATTTAAATACATTGGTAGTATATTTAAATTCAATAATAGTTCGGATGGCTACTTTCAATTGGATATTAGTTTGCTAAATTATATTATACCATTTATATTAATTATGTTAGTTTTAGAATGGTTTAACAGGGCATATGAGTATGGCATTAAACAGCTGCCCTCAAATATTTTTGTGAGATATAGTATTTACATTTTCTTAAGTTTAATTGTTTTGCAATATTTGTATGGCGAAAGCGAATTTATTTATTTCCAATTTTAGCTTTATGAAAAAATTTATTTTCAAAGTATTTTCATTTACTATTATATTATTGTTGATTATATCGGCTTTAAATTTATCAGTACCATTTTATTGGGGTAACGAAGTTATGGCAAAAAAAATGGAATATTTATTGAACAACTCCTCAAAAGACTACAATACTTTTTTTGTTGGCTCAAGTCATACTTATCGCCATATAAATCCATTAATATTTGATAGTATTACAAATTGCAAATCTTTCAATTTAGGAGCATCAGGTATGGGACATTTAGAAGCTAACTTTATATTAGAAAATTTTTTGAAAAACTATAACCGTGATGATACTTTTAATGTGTTTTTGAAAAATACAAAACTTTGGCAAATTAATGATAAAAACCTACATTCAGTTAGAACAAAATACTATTTAGATTTTAAAAGGACAGTTTGGGCTGTAAAATATTGGTTTAATAAATCACCTAAAAATCTCAAACAAGTGTACAGTCATGTAATATCTTATTTAGAAAATATATTATGTATTGGTAAGATAAAAGAAATACTATTTTTCCATTTTTACCCTGATAATTCTGAACTCGAGGTTATGATTAATCAAAATGGATTCTATTCGTTAGATCAAGAGTTAATGTTGGGAGATAATAAAGAGTTGTTAGTTAGAAAAAATAAATTTCAACGAAAAAAGAATAAAGATAAATCAGAAAAAAATAGTACCTATATAAAGGTGAAAAAAATTGAGGCGAGTGGGTTAGATAATTTGCCATCAAAAAAAAATATAAATTTTTACAAATTGGGTAGGTTTATTTTAAAAGAGGATTATTTTTTTGACAGAGGACATTTTAACGAGGTAGGGGCATCACTCTATTCGACAAAAATTGGAGAATCATTTGCTAAGTTAGATAAAGTGTGTAATTAATCCAAGATTAATAATTTAACATTTAGATAGATAGTGAAGTTTTAGTAGATAAAAAAGATATTAATGACTTTAGAAAAAAACGTATCATTTATTTTGTCAACAGGAAGAACAGGAACAATGTTTTTTCAAGATTATATTAATGGTATCTGTACGAATTTTAAATGCCTGCACGAACCTAAGCCATCAAGAAGATTTATATTTTTGTCGAATTTATATCAAGCAAATAAAATTTCGTCAAAAACTTATTGTAGAATATACTTAAACACGAGAAAGCAGTTGTTTAAAACATTAACTGAGTCTAACTATATTGAATCAAGTAATTTTATGGCCGGTGGAGTCTTTGCATTGAACCATCATATTAAAGGTATTAAAATTTTGCATATAGTTCGTCATCCTCAAACTTATGTGAAATCTCACCTTGACTATGGCTACTGGAAAGGTTACAAACAAATTATACGAAGATTCGCACCATACTCAGTTGAAAAGTTACCCTTATCAGCCTTGCAACGTCAAAACCCAGTATTGGTATTATATAGCAGATGGAAGATGGTTAATAACATGATTGAAAAGTATAAGGAAACTAATGATTATTTGTTAGTTAGATTTGAGGATGTGTTTAAGTCAGATGATGATACAAAATTGATTAAGCTAAATGAGATAAATGATTTTTTGGGAAATAAAGCATTAACATCAGCAGAGCTACTTCAATGGGTGAAGAAGCCAAAAAATATTTCAAAGAAGAGGAATACAGATGTTTTGATAAATAACTATAAATGGTACTTAGAAGAAAATTTATTAAATGATTTAAAAAAGTATAATTATGAAGTACAGTAGTGAATTTGACAGACCAGTTTTATCACCTAAATATACAAATCAAAATTTTATAGCAAAAAAACTGGTTAATGGTTTTCTGGAAGCTGCTGATACCTTGTTCAATTTTATACCAAAAAATACGGTACAAAAAGCTGTTGAAATAGGTGCTGGAGAGGGACATATTAGCCAATTTATAGTTAAATCATTTAACCAATCAAGTATTATTTTAACCGATATTTATAAAGAAAGACTTGAGGAGGCTGAAAAAAGATTAGGTATACAACCAAACATTACTTTTCAAAAAGAAGATATTTGCCAACTTAGTTTTGCCAACGAATCTTTAGATTTGTTGGTTTGTTGTGAAGTTCTTGAACATATCTCAAATTATGAAAAAGGATTAAATGAAATTTATAGAGTAGTTAAAAAGAATGGGTATTTTTTAATATCTGTACCAAGAGAACCATTATGGAGAATTTTGAACATGGCAAGGGGTAAGTATATTAGAGATTTAGGTAATACACCAACGCATATTAATCATTGGTCTTCTACAAGCATAAAAAAATTAGTTCAAAAAAGTGGCTTTGAGGTATTGAAAATTCAAAAGCCAATACCATGGACTTTTCTTTTGTGTAAGAAAATTAAATAGTGTTTTAAAGATTTACGAACAATGAAAAGATGGTTTAATATACTTATTTATATCTCTTTAATATTTTTAACTTATAAATTATATCAAGCCGACTATTTAAAAATACCTAAAGTATATAACATTGGTCATTTAATTATTTCTATAATATTATTATGTGCAGGTATGATTGCTAATACTGTTTGCTGGAGTAGTGTTTTAAGAGGATATGGATACCCTGTAAGTTATTCAAAAGGATTAGCGGCAGTAGGCTTAGCTATTTTTACAAAATATATTCCAGGAAAAATTTTGATGATTTTAGGAAGAGCAGAATATATAACTCAAAATTATGCCATACCTCGAAAAACTACTTCAACAATTTCTTTAATTACCCAAATAATTAGCATTTGGACAGGTTTAACGCTTGGTATATTGGGTATAGTTCTTTTAGGTGGTAACAGTAAATTTGAATTAACGGTTTTAAGTATTGTGTGCTGGCTGCTATTTGTAATATTAATATTTACGCCAATACTAAGTAAATTAATTACCTACGTGATTAAATTATTTGGTAAACCAAATTTCAAATTGCCGATTTTACAAGTTAAACAAACCTTAAAGGTAATTCCATATTTCATACTTAACTGGGGGCTTTGGTGTCTATCTTTTTATTTTTTATGTTTAGCTTTAACGCTTGATGGTAGCATAAAATTAGTAACTGGGCTGGCTTTTGCCTTAGGTGGTAGTGTAGGTATTATTTCAATAATTACACCAGGAGGGTTAGGTGTAAGAGAAGGAGTGATTGGTGGATTTTTAATAACAGCAGGTATAACTACTGCTGATGCTACTACAATGGCTGTTACCAGTAGGTTGTGGTTTTTATCAGGAGAATTTTTCATTTTTATTTTCTCTTTATTAATTTCAAAAAAATGTCAATAAAAATATGATTCATAAAAAAGAACTAATAATATTATTTTTATCAATAATTGTTGTTCTATCAATATCAATATATTATTTAGTAAAAATAAATAATACAACAAATAAAACGGCCTCATTAATTGAAGATGGTTGGATAGCAGGGAGTATTTTAAAAAGTAGAGCCGACGGTCTATCATCTGGCTTGGTTTTTACAAAAATTTTCACTTCAAAAGCAAATAAATTTAATTTAAAAGACTATGAGAACAATATTAAACTATACAAAGAGGGAGGGGATGCAAAATCAAAAAAAAATTGGGTAAAGTACAAATCAGCTCTGCGATCTACAGCTTCATTTCATGTTTTGTTAGATTATTTTTTGTCTGGTATATTCGGCTTTAATAACAATTTTCAATTGTTCAAAATTATTTCGTGCTTGTTTTTTAGTATCATATTTTCTTTATTAGCATTATGGGTATATAAAGAGTTTGGTATAATACCAGCTTCTTTACTAATTTTATCTTTAGTGTTTACTCCATTTTTAATGAAAAATGTTACTTTACCTCTTCGATCATCTTGGATACGTTTTTTACCCTTAGTTTTTGGTTTTTGGCTTTTGTGTAAAGAAGAACAAAGTGAAAAAAAGCTAAGTAATTGGTTGATAATTTTATATGTTTTTGTTGTTGTGTTTATTGCACAAAGCAGAAGCTATGAGCAAACACCGATCATACTTGTTTCCGTTACCTTACCTTTTATATATTATGCCTTTAAAAATAAATGGTCAATGCCATTTTTTTTTAAAAGATTTGTTTTAGTTAGTTTAGTTAGTTTAGCTTCTTTTATAACAGTACTGGGCACGCACTATAAAGCTTTAGTAAACAATTTTGGTAACCAAAATGAAGCTGTAGAGTACTTAAAGCGAACTTTTTATAAGCGAAGCCACGGCAGCGAAACCGAAATATTGCAAAACTTACGACCACGAATTCAAAAATGCTTGGAAACACCAACAGGCGAAATTTTAAAGGACTATATATGGCAAAAACCAGTTGTGGGTGACTTTAATGTGCTAAGTTTATTAGTATTGGCTTTGCTTATGAGTGTTGCAATATTTATTCTCAATAAGAAAAAACGATCAATAATTAGAGATAAAATGCTTGTTCAAAAAATACTTGCTATGTGGGTAGTTGTTTTATTCTCATTTTTTAGTGTAATTTGTTGTTTGGTAATTTTTAAATCGCACGCTGCTTGCCACAAACACATTGATTTTGTATTTTGGTGTATTACTTTTACGGTAACTATTGTGCCATTAATTGGAGTAATTGGTACCCAACTTTTTGAAATGGTATTGAGGTTACTAAACTGGGAAAAAGTAGGTAAAGAACAAATTCAGTAATGCAATCAATTTTATTAATTAATAATGTGAAAATGTTTTGTAAATTCTTAATTAACGTACAATAATTAATTGAAAAATTTTTTTAAAAAATAGTAGAGATAATGAGCAATAAAAAAAATTATAATCAAGGAGACATCTGGAATCATTACGTCCAAAACTCTTTTCCTAAAGTAAAAGAAAAGCAGGTCGAACGAAATTTGCAGTTTCCTGGTGATGAGTGGCAAACTGACAAATTTTGGGACTATGTATTCAATGAAATTTTTGCCAAAGTCATTCCAAAAAATGCAGAGTATTTTGTAGAAATAGGATCTGGCGCAGGTAAGCAAACCGCTAAAATTTTAGAACAATATCCAAATTCAAAAGTAATTGCTTTTGATATATCATCACAATTTTTGGATGCTTACAAAGAACGATTTAGTGGGCAGTTAAATAAGCGGGTGTTTGCTAACCTACTCAATGAAGAATTTACCTTTATTTTTGATACGATTAAAAAAATGGGTTTAGTTGGAAAAATAGATTGTTTTTATTCAATGGACGCTATGGTACATGTTGATTTACAACATCTTATTTCTTATTGGTTGTCTGCCGCTTTGGTTTTAAAGGATGGCGGTAAACTTATTATGGATGTCGCCAATTACAAATCTGAGAAAGGTTTTGCTAAATTAATGCGTGATATCAAAAACTATTACAGATTTCACGGAGCAGCCTGTACTAAATTTCAATTTATGTCAGAAGATGTTGTGGGCAGCATTTTACCAAAAATAGGATTTTTACCTAAATTTCATAAAGATCCGCGCCAATATTGTTTGTTTGAGGGAGTTTTGGTTGAGCGAAATTTGGCACTTAACGAAATCAAGAATGCCAACCTTGATTGGCATTTAGAATTACAATGATGTAATTAGTGTATTGTTTTGCGTATTGAATTCTTTATATTTGCCAATGAAAATTCCTTTAAAAAACCTATGGGATCAAATTGCTCTAACCAAATCACTATACAATAATTAAATAAATGAGTGCAGCTATAGAAAAACTGTTTAATGAAGACTATTATTTAACAGTTTATAATGATATAAAAGATAATGGTATAAATCCACATTATCATTATTTTAACCACGGACATAAAGAAGGTAGAATGCCTAACCCTTTGTTTGATACTATATTTTACAGGTTAAAATATATGAAAGAAACTGAGTATGAGCAGGAGCCTTTGCAACATTATTTAAATTTGAAAGATCAAAATGTGGATACGCATCCACTTTTTGATTGTAAATATTATCTCGCTAAACTTGACAAACCTTTAAAAGGTATAAGCCCCTTAGAACATTTTTTGAAAGAAGGTTGGAAAAAAAATATAAGCCCAAGTCCATTTTTTAATGTTGATTATTATTTAAAAAATAATTCAGACGTTAAAAAATACAATCTAAACCCACTCGTTCACTATTTGCAATACGGCGAATCCGAAAATAGACAACCCAATGAGCAATTTAAAGATTTAGATGTGCGAAAGCCATTTATGTACGAATTATGGAATTTGTATGCCTACAATAGCAGAAGAAAACTAAGTTACCTTGCCATTAAGTCAAACAACAAAACAAACATTTTCAATCCCAAATTATTAGATAAATTAGAGGATGTTATTGATCCTTTTAAAAAATTTAAAAGAATTTTTGATGGAGATTTTTATTTAAACATTTATCCAGATATAAGAGATGCCAATATTGATCCTTTAAAACATTATTGCGAACACGGAAGCACAGAAGGGCGTTTACCCAATGCTTTGTTTGACCCAATTTACTATCGCTCCGTAAACATGGAAGAAAGTGACACCACCGAGCCGATAATACACTATATTAAAAATGCTACTAAACAATTGGATACTCATCCCTTGTTTGATGTAAAATATTACAGTCAAAAACTAAAACATGTCAACGAAACTGTAGATAATGACGAAACCTTATTAGAGCATTTTCTATCAAGTGGCTACAAAAAAGAAATATCTCCATCTCCGTATTTTGATATTAATTTTTATTTAGATGAATATCCTAATATTAGACAATTTAAGCTAAATCCAATATTACATTATCTTACATTTGGAGAAAGAGAAGGCTACCGCCCTTCAAAAGAATTTGCACCAAACTTTTTTGAATTTCCTCCATTTACAGCAGAAGATAATATGATGGTTGTCCGTTCAAAAACAAAGCTTCAGTTGTATGCAGAAAATAAAATAGCGCACAATAAGCCATTTCAAAAACTTTTAGCCAGTATAAGGCAGGTTGATCAAACTGCACCCACTATTGTTTTTGTAACACACGATGCTTCCAGAACGGGGGCGCCACTAATTATTTTAAAATTAGCAGAATATTTTAAAAAGCAGCTTAATGTAACACCACTAAATATAATTTTTGGAGGCGATGACCTTACTCAAGAATTTGAAAGCTTAGGCCCAACCTATACCTTACAGCATTATATGAAAGATGCTAAAATGTTAGAGATAGAGTTAAAAGCATTATGTGGTGCAATAAAAAGTAAAGTACCAATTGGGGCATTGGTCAATTCGGCTGAATCAAGGTTAATATTACCTTACTTAAAATTACAAGAAATTCAAGTAATTAGTTTAGTGCACGAAATGGCAAACTACTATGCGCCAGAAGCGTGGAGAGATATTGCACAATGTTCAGAATTGATTGTATTTCCTTCGCAACCTGTAAAAAAACAAGCAGTAAAAAATACAAAGTTTGACGACAATAAATTACTGGTTAAAGGGCAAGGTTTGTTTAAGCCAGAAATATTAAAGAGCGGTAAAAAACAAAGCAAAGTTACATTAAGAAAAGAATTAAAACTACCTGACCATGCTTTTGTGGTGTTAGGCTGCGGCACTACCAACGAAAGAAAAGGCGTAGATATATTTGTGGCTACTGCAATAGACTATATTCAATCTTCGGCTAAAAAAAATGCAGTATATTTTGTTTGGTTGGGCGAAATAATTGATGAGTATTGTATAAATCGGTCTTTGAAAGATATAAAATTAGCTCAACTAGAAGAGCGAATATTATTTCCGGGCGCAGTAAAAGATACCACTACCTTTTTTGTTGGCAGTGATGTTTTTTATTTAACCTCCCGGGCCGATCCATTTCCTTGTGTAATTCATGAAGCGATGGCCGCACAGCTGCCCATAATTGGTTTTGAAAATACGGGTGGTTTTGTTGAGGCAATAGATGAAACTTGTGGTTACGCTGTGCCTTTTAAAGATATTAGTAGCGTATCTACAATTTTAGATGACTTAAATGATAACCCTCAAAAACTAATTGAAAAAGGAGCTAATGCAAAAAAACGAGTAGTCGAAAAATTTGACTATTTAAATTATACGAAAGAATTGGGTAGGCTTTTAATTAATTTAAATACGGATGCAAAAAATCAAAAAATTTTAAACGATAAAAAGAAAATTCTTTTAGAACATATTGATAAGAAAGCCATTTTTAAAGCCAAAAAGAAGGTAATATTTGCATTAGAAGATTGGTACATAAGCGGTGTTAATGCAGTTGTTGACAATTTGGTGAGGCAATTAAATAAATTAGGTTTTGATGCGTATATTTTATTTACAAAAAATACCACTTTAGGGCAAGCAGAAGAGTTAATGCCAAAAGCACCTTATCATTTTTTAACCGATAAACATTTATCTATACACGAAACCTGGCAAAAGCTAAAGAGCTATGTAGAAGCATCTGCCCCTTGTATATATTTCCCAAATTGCGATTATGTGGCTTCTTCTTTATCACCTGATATAAATAATGAAGTTGGTATTATTGGGGTTTTGCATAGTGACGATTCTGAACATTATGAACACGGTTATAGATTAGGCCATTATTGGAATCATATTGTTACCGTAAGCGATTTGATTAAGCAAAAAATGAAAACCTACAACCCATTATTTGATAATAAAACCACGGCCATATTAAACGGTATTGATGTTTCTGAACATAAAATGCCTGCTAAAAATGAAACCTTTTCAATCATTTATACAGGTAGAATTGTACAATATCAAAAACGAATTTTTGATATGGTTAAAATTGCTGAATTGTTAGATGAAAGAGGCGTAGATTTTGTTTTCACTTTTATAGGAGGAGGCGAAGATGAAGGGGAGTTTATGGAATTGATTAAACCCTTGGAAGAAATTGGTAAAATACGTTACTTAGGCAGGCAACCCAAAATTGTAGTGGATGAAGAGTTAAATAAACACCACCTGTTTGCCTTGTTTTCTGATTTTGAAGGATTGCCTATGTCGCTATTAGAAGCCATGGCCTGTTGGTGCGCACCTATAGTTACAGATATAGAAAGTGGAATTCAGGAAATATTAGAAGATCAAAAAAATAGTATTATTAGTCCATTAGATGATATTGAGCAATTTGTAGATCATTTAGAAAAGTTAAGCAAAAATTCAGAATTAGTTGAAAAATTAGCTAAAAATGCTTTTGAAACGCTTCAATTAAAAAAAGTGAGATCAGAAGATATGGGAGCAGCCTATGCAAAGGTGATCAATAAAGTATTTGAAGAAATAGAGACGGGCAATTATGAAAGACCAGAAGCATTAACCTTTAGGTCGCCATTTGGGAATAAATTAATACCACCAATGATGCAAAAATTGTAGGTTTAAATAAAAAATACATAGATTTGATATTTTAAAGATGCTGACAACTATTAAAAGCAATAATGATGAGTAATAAAATAAATTTTTCAACATTATTTTCCGATTCTATAAATGAGTATATAAAAAAATCATTTGAAGATATTGATGATTCAATATTAGTATATCTCCACATACCAAAAGCTGCGGGTAATACCAGTATTGGTCAAATAAAGCAACACCTACAACCCAATTTTTCATTACAATGGAATGATATTGACGGTTCTATTAAGCAATTAATTGAAACTGAAGAGAAATACAGATTAGTTTCTGGCCATTTATGGGATTCTCATATTAATTTGTTACGAGAAAATGATTTCAAACATTATTCAGTAACCTTTATGAGGCATCCTATTCAAAGAATTATATCACAGTACAGATATATGTGTACCACAAACCACCCTGAAAGCGAGCAATTTTTAGAGCAATACCCAAAATTTGATGATTTTGCTTTAAATGAAATAGAACCTAATTATATGGCAAAAGTTTTGGTTGGTGGAGCAAAATCATTTGATGAATATTGGACAAAACTTTGTGAACGTTACACCTTTATAGGGCTTTCGGAATTTTATAATACCTCTATGATAGTTTTAATGAACGCACTTAACCTGCCATATACGATTGAAGAAAAGAAAAATGTTACCTTAAAAACCTCAGCAAATAGTAATTTATTGATTGACTATAAGGTTTACAATAAGTTAGAAAAAACACATAGCTTAGATATACAGATGTTTAATTATCTAAATGTTCAATATTCAAAAATAAGCGAAAAATTGTTGTTTGAAATTTATAATATGCAAAAATTAAGCTTGTTTTAGATTTTGCATTTACTTAGTAAAAATTGAATAGTGATATCTGATAAGTTTAATTTCATTTTCTTTCATGTACCCAAAGCTGCCGGTTCTTCTATTATTGATGGTATTAATAAAAATTGCCCATCAACAGTTATAATTAATGAAAATAATAAAGGTTTAAAAAATTATCTACAAGAAAACAAACATCGAAACTGGCCAAACCACACCAACTGTAAAATAATGAAAGATTTTTTGGGAGAAAAGGCCTTTAATAACTATTTTAAATTTGCTTTTGTAAGAAATCCTTATGACAAATTGGTATCTATTTACCACTATGTAAAACAAAAAGAAGCCAAAATGTTTATAGGAAAAATAGATCAATTGCCCAAATTCAACCAAAATATTATCAAGTCAAATTCATTTGAACATTGGGTAAAAGAATGTAATTTAGGAGATACCCAATTTAGTTTTTTAACCTCTAATGCTGGTCAGTTATTGGTTAACTATATTGGTAAAACAGAACATATTCAAGCAGATTTAAGCTACGTGTACGGTTTGCTGAAAGTGCCAAATATGTATGTTTCTAAGGTTAATGTTTCAAAAAGAAGGGATTATAGAAGCTACTTTGATAAGGAGTCTATTGACATTGTTTCAAAAAAATTTATAGACGATATTTATTTCTTTGGTTATAATTTTGAGGAGGAAAAAACGAATCCACCTTATAAACAATTAACTGAATCATCACCAAATTACCAAATAAAAGTTGGACTAAGCCAAGTACGTGAAAATAACAAATACGTTCGAATACCAAATGACATGCAACAATCCAGTATGATTTTACATACCAATGAAGTTAACAGACCTGTTTTAGAAATGGTTTTTTCAATAGAGGCAACAACAAACTATTCATTTGATGAAATTAGTTTTTCAAGTTCAGCATTTAATAGAAACAAAGGTAATCCAGGTTGTAAATTAATAGTGTCAATATATCAAGCTGAAAATAAAATAGTTAATAAAGTAGTTGAGCTTCAACCACAAAAAATACAAAATGTAAAATTAGAGCTTACAAAGCTTAACAAATGTACTATTCACTTTAGTTTGCGGAATTTAGAAACTATTCAATCAAATAAATACTGTGGGGTGTATATTAGCCCTTTGAAAATTACATAAGCTGGTTTCTCTATGAAAAATGACAAAAAAGTATTATTTATATTTGGCTGCCAACGTTCAGGTACAACTGCCACTCTTAATTATTTTAAAACAATAAAAAATATTAGAACTTTTGAAGAGCATGGAGATATTATTCACGATGACAATAAAACTCGCGATGGCATATATACCTTAAGACTTTGTAATTATGTAAGATTGAAAGAAATTATTAATAACCAAAAAGAGGATAAAGTAGTTGTTAAACCCTTGGTTGAATCTCAATATGCTAAACATATCTTACAATCCATTCCAAATTCGGTTGGAATATGGATATATAGAAACCCAAAAGATGCAGTAGCTTCTATGATAACAAAATGGGGCAAAAGAGTTGGAGATGATTTTATTGATGCTGTCATAAATAATTTAGAAAATAATTGGCGAAATGAAGCGCTAAATAATGAAATAAAAAATTTTATAATAAATACTCAAAAGCGATGTAAATTTTTAACAAGCCAAGATAAGGCTGCCTTATTTTGGTATGTAAGGAACAGTTTATATTTCAGTCAAGAATTACATTTCAACCCGAAAATATCAAAAATTAGATACTATTATTTAGTAAATAGAAAACCTTATTTGCCAAATAAACTGCTTCAACTAGGGTATGATATTAAAGTAAAAGAAATTAATACTTTTAATAAAAAATCTATTGGCAAAGGAAAAGATGTTAAACTACATCCGATAATTAACCAACTTTGTTTCGATTTGTTTGAAAGATTTAACGAATCGTGGAATTAGTTGAAACAAGAAAAACTAATTTTTGGATTCTTTAGGTGTAAATATGTTATTCACTTTTAAGAATAAATGCGGTTTGATGACCACCCATTGTATTTGGCATTATATCAAGTACAGAAAACCCTAACGCTTTCATTTTACTAATAAAATATTCTCTTCTAATAAATACTTGAGAGCGATACGATCTATCAATAGCAATTATATTGTAGTCGCTATTTAATAAACCTTTAAATTTGTCAGCATTGCTTTTAATATATTTACCAATTATCCTTTTAGGGTTGTCGAATCCAAACCGTACAGAATTTTCATCGTGTATAGTTAAGTACAAATGCCCACCTCTCTTAATATTTCGCTTTAGTTCAAGTATCCAAGTAAAAAATAAATCATCAATATGAGTAAAAATGGAGTAGGCATAAATAAGATCAAAATGTCCATCTTTAAAAGGTAAATGTGGTTGGGTGGTATTAACAAAATAATTGAAAGGAGGAGATAAATGCTCAATACACCAAGCTATAATTTTAGAGTTAATATCACAACCCCAAACATTGTTTTCTTTTGCATAAGGTTCAAAGTGTCTAAGTACTCTTGAATTACTGCAACCAAACTCAAGTATGTTGCTATTTGCAAAATTGAAGTTGTTTTTTTTCAAAAGTGTAATTAGCGAATTGTAGTCTCTTTTACCAGATTTAATATAAGATTCTAGAGGTTCATTATATTCCATCTCATTAGGTGATGGATAAGGTAAAGTCTCATATTTTAAATGCTTTATAAAATATTTATTATCATCGTTATTATTGTGCAAGTATTTTATTTCAGTATAATTAGACATAACGTAGTTTATTTTAAAATAGGTTTGCAATTTATTTATAACTGCAACAAAAAAATATAATTTTAAGAAAAAAATGTAATGTAAAGATAAATTTATGTTTATCAAATACTTGTGGAAAATCAATAACCTTTAAAGACATAAAGTTCCACAATCATAAAATTATACTTCTATTCAAAAAAAGATCACTTTTTTTTTAATTTTGAGGTTCAGAATTATTGTAAATTTATGTGTAAATATTTAAGGATAAAAAAATGAGCAAATATTTAAGCAAAACTTTTTTAAAGCTATTTGTTGACTCTCCTACTTTAAATTTTAAAAAATACTTATCCTACCTTATATTTGATGAACATTATTATTTATCAATAAATAAAGATGTTAAAAAGAAGGCATTAAATCATTATATAACAGTTGGAAACCAGCAGGGTAGATGCCCACATCCTCTGTTTGACCCCATCTTTTACAAAGCCAATTTAGTCAAAAACATTAGTCAAGAGCCTCTTAAACATTATATGGCTCAAAAAGGAGATGTTGTTTCACCTCATATACTTTTTGATGCAAATTACTATGTTAGCCAACTAAAAGATAAGCCTAAAAAACAAACCTTGTTAGAACACTTTTTAGAAATCGGTTGGAAAAATAATATTTCCCCAACACCCTATTTTGATTTTCAGTATTACTATAAAAACAATCCTGACATAAAAAATGCTCATACTAATCCTTTTTTACATTATTTGTTTCACGGAGAAGCAGAAGGAAGAAAACCAAATGCTACTTTTGATCCTAAAAGCTATACAATTCCATTAAAACCTATTTTTTGGAATAAGTTTGCATACAATACACGCTCTAAATTGGCTTTTTTTGTTTTAGAAAAAGAAAATAAAACAAGCTATTTAAAAAAACCAATATTAATTAGCCAAACAAAAAAAACAAATAAGCGACTGTTAAACAAACAGCTCTCTAAATATGAGAAAGTATTTAGTATTTTTTTTGATGAAGACTATTACGGAGAAGCTAATTGGGATATCATTATATCTCCTATACAACATTATCTCAAATATGGTTCAAAAGAAGGTAGATACCCCAACCCCTTGTTCGATCCTAATTTTTACAGAAGTAGATACATAACAGATACATCTAATACTGCAAAGAAAGACAACGATCTTTCTAACGAACCTTTGGTACATTATTACAATCAACCCAATGAATTGCTTGTTTCACCACATCCATTATTTAATGCAAAATATTATTTAGAACAGTTAAATGAGAAAGGTATTAAAGTACCTACTAAACTAACTTTTTTAGAACACTTTTTAAAAGAAGGATGGAAACATAATATATCGCCCACACCAGAATTTGATGTGGAGTTTTATTTAAAGAAAAACCCAATACTAAAAGAGGCTAAAATAAATTTATTTTTACACTACTTAACAGTAGGAGAGCAAACAGGTTTAAGCCCAAATACAGATTTTTTTCCAGGTATAATACAAAAGCCCGGCATTGAACACGAAAAAAATAATCCTGTTTTTATGAATGAAAGCAAGTTGGCAATGCAAGTAAAAGGTCAATTAGGGCTTTCAACTCAAATTGTAATATTTAAAAGCGATTTAAGGCTTTTCATAAATAAAGAAAAACCAACAATTATTTGCGTTAGCCACGAAGCATCTCGAACTGGTGCGCCTGCCATTATATTAAAATTGGCAGAACAATTGAAAAAATACTTGCAAGCCAATGTGGTATGTATTTTACTAAAAGGTGGAGATATTTGTGCCGATTTTAGAGCAGTAGGCCCTACTTATTGTTTTGAACATTGGTGTCCACCTTACGAACAAATAAGCAGTCGTTTTTTGCAAGAAGAAGTTGGTGCAATTACCGAAACGCTAAAATTGCTAAACCCTGTTGCCGCTTTAGTAAATTCTGCCGAATCACGTAATATTTTTTCAAGTTTTAAATTTCGCAACATTCCTACTTTAGCCTTAATTCATGAAATGGCTTATTTTTATGAGAAAGAAACTTTTAAAGATATTGGTAATTATGCGGATTTTACAGTATTTCCATCGCAAGTAGTTAGCGATTTTGCAAGTGGAAATTCTAAGTTTCCGGTTAGTAAAACTATGGTTAGAGGGCAGGGTTTATTAAAGCCCGAAATATTAAAACTAAACCGCAATAAAGCAGCATTAAAATTACGAAAAGAACTAAACTTGGCCGATGATGCTTTTATAGTAATGGGTTGTGGCGCATTAAGTAAAAGAAAAGCACCGGATTTTTTTGTTCATACTGCTATTCACATTATTCAAGCTTTAAGAAAAGAAGGAAAATTAGAACATTCAATTGATGTAAAAACTATATACGAACTTAATGAGAAAAGCTTTACTGAGCACGCCCATAATTTAAAAAATCATAGTAAAAAAAGAACCAAATTTAATGAAAATGAAATTCATTTTGTTTGGTTAGGTAGCGAACCAGGCAGCTTTAAAGACAGTTTTTTTTGGATTGATCAAGATATTATTATGTCTGGAATTCAAGATCACATCCATTTTATAGGTTCTAAACCTGATGCCGAAAATTACTTTGCTGGAAGCGATGTGTTTTTAATGACTTCAAGGGCAGATCCGTTTCCTTGCGTAATACACGAAGCCATGGCAGCAGAGTTGCCAATAATAGGTTTTAAAGATGCAGGAGGTTTTTCAGAAGCAATAACGGAAGAATGTGGAAAATTAGTAGATTATGCTGATACCAAAGCTGCTGCTGATTGCATTTTGGAATGGTATAAAAACCCAGTAAAAAGAGCAAAGTTAGGTGCTAATGCTAAAAAACGAGTAATTTCTAAATATAACTACTTAGATTATACAATAGATATTGCTGAATTGTTAACAAAGCTAGGGGAGCAACATTTGGTGGATAGCAAATCAGCCAAGCTTGACAAAATGATTCTAAATTTAAAACAAATTAAAAAAGAAAAACAAAACAAAAATATTGAAATAAAAGAGCGTAAAAAGATAATTTTCACACTTCCAGCTTGGGAAATTAGTGGCGTAAATACATTTGTAGAAAATTTAATTAAGGATTTAAACAAAAGAGGCTACAACGCTTACTTGCTTTTTACGGGCAACCATTCATTAAATACACCTAAAGAATATATGCCAGATATTCCTTATCGATATTTAGGTATGCAAGAAGTTTTTCCTGTAAGATGGAAACGATTTATTGAATATATGGAAGCAGAAGGCCCATGTGTGTTTGTTCCTAATTACGATTATTTTGCCTCCGCAGTTTGTCCTGCACTATCTAATAATATAAGTATTTTAGGAGTACTACATTCCGATGATTATGAGCATTATGAACACGCCTACCGTACTGGTTTATTTTGGAATCAAATGGTATCGGTAAGTAAAGTAATTGAAAAGAGAATGCTTCAATACAATCCAAGATTTAAGGATATGTCGTCCGTAATTTATTATGGTATCGAAGCACCATTAAAGAGAGACATACCCAAAAAGCGGGAACAATTCTCAATAGTTTATACCGGAAGAATTATTAAATTTCAAAAGCGAATTATGGATTTTGTTGAAATTGCTGAAAAGTTAGAGAAAACAGGCATTGATTATATTTTTACATTTATTGGTGATGGGCCTGATTTTGAAGAGTTTAATAATGGAATGAAAAGCTTAATAACAAAGCTTAAAATTAAACCAGAAAAAATTAGAGTATTGGGTAGACAGCCAATAGAAAGAGTATATGAAGAGCTGAACAAGGCACATGTATTTGCTTTATGTTCCGATTTTGAAGGTTTACCACTTTCTTTATTAGAAGCACTATCTTGTTATTGTGTGCCTGTTGTAACTGAAATTGAAAGTGGCATTACAGAAGTACTTAAGCACAAAAAAAATGCGATGATTTCTCCAATTGGAGATGCGGATGCTTTCGTTGAAAATTTAGTGGCATTGCACGAAGATGAAAAAAAGCTGAAACAAATGGCTGTAAAAGCCTTCGATGTACTTTCTGAATACAAACTTAGGCAAGAAGATATGGGAGAACAATATGCTAAGGTAATTGATAAAATGTTTGATGAATTAGATGCTAAAACTTATAAGCGACCAACCTCTCTAAATCCAGATAAAATAAAAAATATATTATTACCGCCAACTTATCAAAAAATACCTCATGGTTTTGATCAATGGGGGAATGTTTATTTCTAAATTATAATGGAAAACACAAATAATAACGGAGCAAAAAGCAAACCTATAATTATATGTGCCCAACAAAGAAGTGGTACTACATTATTGGTAAAAGCTTTAGGAGAAATGAATGAATGTAGAGCCTATGGTGAAGTTTTTGATCCATATTACTATCATTCTAAAGAAAATTTTTCTTTCTTTTACTTTAAGAAAAAACTAATTGAGAAAAATATTGATTTTACCTTCCCATCCACTAAAAATCAAAAAAAAATCTTTGAACAGTTTTTTCATTTCCTTAAAAGTAATAATAAGAAGTCTTTTCATGTAATTGATATAAAATACGATTCCTGGCACCACTTTAACCCTGTTTGGCATTGTTCTGAGCAACCTCCTGCCTTGCTTAGTTGGATAAAAGCCTTAAATATCCCAGTAATTCATATTATTAGGAAAAATTTGTTACATCAATATATTTCATCAGAAGTTGCCGCTAAAACTGGTAAATACCATTACGAGAAAAACGAAAATATAATTGTAGAAAACAAAAAAATTATAATTAAGCCTAATCATTGTAAGTTTATTATGCATCGGGTAAAACGGAATATAAAGAAACACCAAGGTTGGTTTAATAATTACCCGTATTATTACCAAATTTGTTACGAAGATTTAATTAGAAATGGTGTCTTTTCTAATAGAATAAACAATATAATATCATCAATTACAAATAATAAAATAATGAAACTAAAAGACCCGCCGCTAAAAAAGGGAATAAAAAACCCATTAGAAAATGTGGAAAATAAACAACAACTTGTAAACGTAATTACACAATCAGTATTTGCAGGCTACCTAAACAGAGAATAATAGGAAATGGAAAATTTTAATAAAAGTAAGTCAATTATATTGTGTGCCCGGCAAAGAAGTGGAACTAACTTGCTTAGAAAGGCAATTGAAACAACTGAGCAATGCACTAACTATGCCGAAATTTTTAATGATAATTATTTTAAGATAAAAGAACATTCATTTTTTAACTACAAGCTAAATTTATTAAAAAAGGATGTAAATTTGAGTTTCCCTTCTGCTAAAAATCAGTATAAAATTTTTAATGAATATTTTAATTTTTTACAAATGGAAAGTAAACTTCCTTTCCATATTATTGACATTAAATATAATTCGTGGCATCATTTTAATTCAGTTTGGCATAGTATTCCAGAAATGCCACAACTTCTAAAATGGGTTGTAAAGAGAGAAATTCCGATTATTCATATTATTAGGAAAAATTTACTTCATCAGTATATTTCAACTACATTAGCAAAGCAAACCGGCAAATATCATTTTAAAAGTAGTGGAAATGAATTGCAGAATGCGGTGATAAAAATAAATACGGAACATTGTAAAAAATCTATGAGAATAATTGATGAGGAGGGTAAAAAATTTAGAAATTGGCTTAATAATTACCCAAATTATTATTCAATTAATTATAAGGAAATTGTGAGTGAAAATAAATTTTCTAATAAAATAAATGACCTCATAAAACAAGTAACTAAGGGGGAGATAGTTGACTTAGGCGAACCACCGTTAAAAAAGGTGATTAAAAATCCATTTGAACATATCGAAAATAAAGAAGAGCTTATAAAAAGCTTAAAAGGTACTGCCTTTGAGGTATTTATTTAAGATGGACAGAACAGGGCGACACTTCTAAACGAAGATTTATGTAGTCGCATTGAAATTAAAGTAAATTAAATTAAAGATTTTAACCTTATTATTAACTTTGCAATTTTAATCGATAAGCAGTTATATTCGCTAAATAACTGTTCAAACTTTATAACTTAGCATATAGTGGTATTTAGCACATTACTTTTCCTATTTTATTTTCTACCTATATTTCTATTTTTCTATTATATATCTCCAAAAAATGTTTTTTTTAAGAATGTAATTTTTTTGGCCGCCAGTCTTTTCTTCTATTTTTGGGGTGAAAAGATTTTTATTTGTGTACTAATTTTTTCTATTTTAACTAATTATTGTATTGGTTTAGCTCTGCAAAAAGAAAGTAATAATAGAAAAATATTTTTAGCCTTAGGCATTGCGCTAAATATATTAGTACTTATTCTGTTTAAATATACACCATTTATAGCCGAAAATATAGCCAACCTTTTTAATATTAAAAATATACAAACACCAAATTGGAATTTAGCTTTAAATGTACACTTGCCTTTGGGTATTTCCTTTTTTACATTTCAAGGCGTATCGTATATAATTGATATTTATAGAAAGGATGCCGAAGCAGAAACAAGCTTACTAAACTTAGGTCTTTATATCTCTATGTTTCCTCAGCTTATTGCTGGTCCTATTGTGCGTTTTAAAGAAATATCCAAATCAATTAAAAAAAGGACCTATTCAATAAGTAGTATTGTTCATGGTATAAATCTTTTTATAATTGGTTTAGCATATAAAGTATTACTGGCAAACACAGTTGCTTTACCGGCAGATAAAATTTTTGCCCTTGGTGAAAAATCAATCTCATTTGGTTTGGCTTGGATGGGTACAATTTGTTACACTTTGCAAATTTATTTTGATTTTTGCGGCTATTCTACAATGGCTATTGGCTTAGGATTAATGCTCGGAATAAAATTTCCAGTAAATTTCAACTTTCCTTACATAGCGCAATCAATAACTGAATTTTGGAGAAGATGGCACATAACTCTTTCTCAGTGGTTTAGAGACTATTTGTATATTCCTTTAGGCGGTAACAGGTTAGGAGATGTAAAGACATATAGAAATCTTTTATTAGTTTTTGCATTGTGCGGAATTTGGCATGGGGCATCTTGGGCCTTTATAATTTGGGGTTTGTACCACGGCTTCTTTTTGGTAATTGAACGCCTTGGTGTAAAGCAAATTTTAAATAAAATTCCTTCTTTATTTAGATATGTTTATACAATATTAGTGGTAATGATAGGCTGGGTTTTTTTTAGAGCAGATACTTTTGATAAAGCATACTACTTTTTGAAAGCAATGTTTGGCTTTGGTATTGGCACAGAAAATGCAATCTACTTTACCGAAGTAATACAACTTAATGTAATCATTGCAATCTTCTTAGGCTTTTTCTTAGCCACTCCTATAATTAATAACTTATTTTTCGGTAAAAAAAGAGGGTGGTCTACATTATCTGAATTAAGTGCATTTCCCAAAAGTGACAACGGCATTTTATGGCACTTACTACTTTTCGCTATTTTTCTTTTATGTATCTTTAGTTTAACTAATCAAACATATAATCCATTTATTTATTTTAGATTTTAGTTTATTATGTTTAATTTTAATAAAATTTGGCTCGCTATATTTGTTGTTATAATATCATTGCCATTAGTTGTTCAAATATCTGGATTAAATTTAGATGTTGAAAGTTTTGAGAATAGGGCAATGGCTGAATATCCTAAATATCCAAAAAACATAAAAGAATTAAACAAATGGACAGATAGGTTTGAAGCATATATTAATGACAACTTGCCATTTAGAATATTTATGATGAAAAATTATAATACTTTTTTGTATTATTTAGAAGCAAGTGCAAACAAAAAAATAATTTTAGGGGAAAATGGATGGGTATTTTCAAATTTTGATAATGTGCTAAATCAATACATTGGTAGAAGTTTTTTAAGTAAAGCAAAAACCAAAAATTTTTGTGATGTTATTAAAAGAAATGCTGATTATTTTGAATCTCGAAAGATACCATTTTATTTTTTTATAGCACCAAATAAGCATACTATATATAATGAACATTTACCAAGTTATACTAATAAAATTATTAAGCAAAAAAGAAACTTTGATATAGTTAGGAGTTATCTTAAAGAAAATACCCAGGTAAGGGAAGTAAATATTCGACCTGATTTATTGGAGTACAAACAGAAACTACCTAAGCTATATTATAAAACCGATACGCATTGGAATGGCTTTGGAAGTTTTGTAGCTTATTTACGAGTAATTAATGCAATTAAAATGCATTTTAAGTCATTAAAAAAACTTTCTTGGATTGATACTTATACGAAGGAGGAAGTGAAAAATAAGACTGATTTATCAAATATTATGGGTTTATGGAATAACTTAGAAGGAGTAGAAATTAATAATAGATTAAAGAAAAATAACCGTATAAAATTAGAAAGGATAGGGGCAAAGCAAAAATTTCCAGCCAAGGAAACTCATATAATTGAAACTAAAAACAAGTCTGGACTTGTTCTTTTGTTACTACGCGATTCTTTTTCAACAGCAATGATACCATATTACGAGCATTCTTTTTCAAAAATAATTGCTACTCATCACAATTATGGCGATTGGGATACCTCTCTTTTATTGAGAGAAAAACCTGACCTTGTAATTTTTGAAGTAGTAGAAAGGTATTTGGGAAAACAATTTAAGCAGACAAAGTTTCCCAAGAACAAATAAAAAAAGCTGAAATTGATTAATTCCAGCTTTTAAAAAATAAGTTAAGGTGATTTATTTATTCTATAATCATCTTTTTAGTATCAATTGAAACACCATCAACTACTAAAGAATAGGTGTACAAACCAGATGCAATGTCTTGTACTTTTAAGTTTAAACTACCTAATCCTTTTGCTTCTAAACCTTCAGACTTAATTAATTTCCCACTTAAATCGAAAATGTTTATTGAAGCCGTTTTAGCTGATTCAGGTAAAAAATATTCAATTTTAGTGATATTTTTTAAAGGATTTGGAGTATTCTGTGCAAGTTGTGCTTTATTTACATCAATATCTGAAATTGAAAGAACAGTGCTATTTCCATTTTGCAAGTCAGTAACTAATTTAGATAAATCATTAACTTGGCTTTGTAGAGTTTTGATTAATTCTTGTTGTTCTTTAACTGAATTAATTAAAATATAAGTAAACTCATTAGGATCTACTGAAAGATATCCAGTATGGGTTTTAGCATTAATATCATTATAATCATAATCTTTTACCATTGAAGGAACAACTTTTTGCAAATCTTGTGCAATAACTCCAACATAAGTTTCATTGTTATCCTTTATAAAATCTACTGAATATTTGTAACTTACTGGTTCTATTTCAAGAAGTTCCTTTAAACCTTTATTGTATAAATTAACATCTTTTTTTGCTTTTTTATCTGATATTGATGACCAAGGGCCGCCGCCTGGCTTGTAGGCATTAACCTCTGATTGTATTTTATTAATTTGAACACTAAACTTAGGCGTACCAGCAGTACCAAAATATGTACTACTTCCGTCAACATTGTTAAACACTAAATTACTTGAACTTCTATGTTCAATATTAGTAAATCCATTGGCAAATCTAACAAATCGAAAACCCCAATCTGAATAACTTGTCTTATCAGCGATCAACTCAAATGAGGCTTTTCCATTTTGCCCTCTTTCGTGACCGATTTGAAGTGAAGCTTGATTTGCACCAGCCCATTTACCAATATTTAGTTGCGGGCCTCTTACTAAAAGATTTCCACTAACATCCAATTTTTGGGTAGGATTAGTAATACCTATGCCTACATTTCCAACAGGCCCCACAACATCAATTTGGGCAAAAGCTAAACTTACCGCAATCGATAAGCAAAAAGTAATAATTAAATTTTTCATTTTCTTTTAGTTTTAAAATTATCTAAATTAATTTATGTTTTATAATGATTTAAAGTAACTAACCATAATATTATCAAATATACAGCGAATTATTTTCAACAACACTAATATTTATTAAATGGTACAAAAATGTGATTAAATGGCTAAACCAAAACAATTATGGCGTTTAACTATTTTCATATTGTCGTTTTTAAAGTTTGTATAGCCGCTCACAATACATATCGTTATCCAAAAAATTGTACCACTTTTCATTATTTTGATAAAAATAACTTTTTTTATTTTTTGACATGATTTTATTGATGCTATCAACTACTTGTTTTACATCACTATAATCAACTACAAAGCCAAATTGTTCTAAAATTTTGTTATTAAAACCAGTAGCTTTGTCAAAAACTATTAAAGGCAGTTTAGCAGCTACTGCTTCATGTACTACACAAGGGTAGGGGTCGCCACGAGAACACATGTAAAATACATCACTTCCCAAAAAATAGGGTATCGTATTTTTTCTATTACCAATCAGTTTTATTTGTTTTTTATACCCACTTATTTCAATGTCAGATTTATTCCAATCCAATAAATAATGTTCGCTTTCTTCCCCCAGCCAAATAAAATAGACCGGTTTGTCGCCATTATATTGGTTTAAAAAACTAATTGCCGAAAGAATAAAAATATCAATGCCTTTGCGTTGAATTAAAATACCGCAACTCAATATTAAAATGGCATCTTCTTCAATCCCTAACTCTTTTCTTAACTCAATCCTTGCTATGTTTTTGTCTCCTTCTAATATTTCTGTTTTAAGTAAGCCTTGCCCTAAAATGTGTAATTTCTTAGCATCAAACTTTGTATTCTCCACGGCTTTTTGCTTTACCATTTCTGCTGGAAAAACTATTTTGTCGGCATATTTATTAATATGTGGCCAAGCATTTTTATCGTAATAATGCCCCATTTCGTGTATAAGTGAAATTGCTGTTTCAACTCCACTTTTTTTAATATAAGGCAATAAATTACCAGCTCCTTCCGAGTTAATGTAAGCTTTTTTTATGCCAGTTTGTTCATTTAATAGCTTCATTAAATGTGTCATTTCCTCTTTTAATAAAGCCGCATTAAAGTAGTATTTGAGCAAATAAGTTGGGCCAACTGCTTCAAACTCACTCATCAGCTCTCCACCATCACATATTATTTGAATTGGTAAAACATTATGCTGCTCTTTAAAGTATTTTGCTACTTCTAAAATAATTAATGGTGCGCCACTTCGGCTTGCTTCGTGGCTAGCAAAAATTACAACCTCTTTATTTTTAAAATCCTCAATAATAATCTGTTTAACAAAATTTTCAACACTTTGTTTGGCATCACTAATAGTATTGCTGTTAGTATTTTGAAGTAATTTTCTGGCATTTTTGATAATACTGTTTGGAGATTCTTTTACCAAAGCTTTTTTTAATATTTCAAAATTTTGACGATTTATTTGTTTAAGAAAACTTTTAGGATAACTAAACACCATTTTTGTTAAAGCGATAAATATTTTAAGACTTTCTTTTATCAAACCTTTTGTTTTTGTTTAGAGTAAACAGTGTAGTTAAGTTTAGTCAAAGCTTCAAAGGCGATTTCTTCAAACCATTCTATTTGCTCATCAGTAAAGTATTCCTTCCACCTTAGTGGTTTTCCAATACGGTTATGCTCATTTGGTTGATGTTTATTAAAACCAGGACTGGTTTTTTCATTTAAGGCCTTGGCTTTTTCAGGCACAAGCCCTATAAAGCGATAAAAATCTCTTCTAATCAGTTCAGTATTAGCTACTAAATCTTCATACCTTACAAATTTATATTCAATATTAAGTTCTTTGTTATCTACAGATTCTATTGTTTTTAAATCTTGTAAAACCCTTCTATTCCATTCTGTGGCGACTTTTTTTGTCCAATGTTTATTAAGTAATTTTTTTTTATTCTTTTCATAATACTCTGGGTCTTTTTTAAACAACTCCTTCTTTGGCCCCATTTCTACACCAAACTTAGCATTTAATCTAAATAAATGATAAATCCAACTAATCAAACAATCCCTTCCATCTCTATGTATAACTATGTACTTTCTATTGCTAACTAAAACATCATCAATTGCGCAAGGGGTTCTATCGCCACACCATTTATTATAGCCAGCGTGCTCTTTAACCATATTTTCAATAAATTTGGTAAACTCATCATTAAGCCAAGAACCTTTATTTAATTGTTTAACAAATGGTTGCTTTAACAACTCTTGTTGGGCATTAAAAAAATGTTTAAAATGAAACTCGCCTACACAAGTAATTTCTGGGTGTAGGTTTAATAAATTACATACCCAATTAGTGCCAGAGCGTTGAAAACCTCTAACAAAAAATACATGGCTATTGCTTTTTTTTACTTTTTTAGATTTTAAAATATGTTGAAACACCTACTAATTTATTACTTGTTACAAAACTATTTGGTATGGATGTAAATAAAACCATTTAATTTCAAAATATAAAATTACTACTTATTGTAAACGTATGGTGTAAACTTAAGTAACATAAATTATCTTTGCACAATCATAAATATGAATAAAGGAAAGATTTTAGTAGCCATGAGTGGTGGTTTAGATAGCACAGTTGCTGCGGTAATGCTGCATCAGCAGGGTTATGAGGTTATTGGTATGACCATGAAAACTTGGGATTATGCCAACTCAGGCGGTTCGAATAAAGAAACTGGTTGTTGTAGCTTAGATAGTATAAACGATGCCCGTGCTATTGCTGTAGAGCAAGGCTTTCACCATTTTATAGTAGATATTAGGGAAGAATTTGGTGATTGGGTTATTGATAATTTTGTGGACGAATACTTAGCAGGCCGCACCCCAAACCCTTGTGTGTTGTGCAATACCTATATAAAATGGGAAGCATTATTAAAACGTGCGGATGCACTTGGTTGCGATTTTATAGCTACTGGCCATTACGCACAAATACGTGAAACGGAAGGCCGCTGGGTGGTGAGTAAAGGTAAAGATGATAATAAAGACCAAAGTTATGTACTGTGGGGCGTAAGTCAAAAAAATTTAGCACGCAGCCGTTTTCCATTAGGCGGTTATCATAAAGCCGAAATACGAGAAATGGCCTTAAATATGGGCTTTCACGATATTGTAAAGAAACCAGAAAGCTATGAAATATGTTTTGTGCCAGATAATGACTATCGTGGTTTTTTAAAACGTAAAGTAAACGGTTTAGAAGAAAGAGTAAATGGAGGTAATTTTGTAGATGCCTCTGGTAACATTATAGGCACCCACAAAGGATATCCATTTTACACCATTGGCCAACGTAAAGGCTTAGAAATAGCTTTTGGTACACCCAAATATGTAACTAACATACAACCAGAAACCAACACCATTACTTTGGGTGATGCCAAAGATTTACATAGAAACGGAATGTTGGTGAAAAGTTTGAACTATCAAAAATATGCAGGCATAAAAGATGGGAAAGAGGCATTGGTAAAAATACGATATAAACACGACGGTGAGCAAGCCACCATTTATAACGATGAAGATGGAATGTTGAGAGTAGAATTTAATACTTATGTTTCAGGCATTGCCCCCGGTCAATCTGCTGTTTTTTACGAAGGTGATGATGTTTTGGGCGGTGGTTTTATTCATTCGAGCTTTAATGTTTAAATTATTTTGCTGCCTTTACGGCTTTATTTCTACGTTTCTTAACTGCTTATTTTTTTTTAAAGCGAATTATACTTACTTGTATAAATTTCTCTCCCGTTTTCCGTTCCAAGTCCTCGCTTGCTATGCTTCAAAAAAGGCCAAGCTGCAGCTGTGGGCTTTCTACTGCAACCGGGGCTATTTTAATTACTTCGCTCTCTCATACATTGCTTTACAATAATTATATTACTAACGTAAAAATATTATAAATAGTTGCTATTTAAGATGAAACGTTTTTTATAATACATTATTAAAATGTTTATATAATTAGGCGAAAATTTTAAATTAGCGTCAACAGCAGCGGTAAACGGCCCTCTTGATATTATAGTAAAAGGGGGCGTATTTAGCGGATGGCGCGGGACTGAAATTGATGTGAGCCTTTAAAATTTCGCTTCAAAAAAAAATTACTCTACAACTATTTGCTGCGGTAAGCGCATTTGAATGCCACTCATTTCGGTTAATTCTTTTATGTTTTTGTAATACTTATAAAATGGGCCTAACTCTTTTTTTATGGTATTTTGCTTGCTTTGCGCTCCAAAATCTTTCATTAGTTTTGTAATTGGATCTTCTGCTGCTGGATAATTACTCACTCTGTAACTGTCAATATTTGCCAATTTGGCAGCTTTTGCAATTGCATTGTTAAGGTTACCGATTTCATCAATTAAACCTATTTCTTTTGCTTTTACACCCGACCAAACTCGGCCCTGGGCAATTTTATGCACTTCATCAACTGGCATATTTCGGCCGTTGGCAACACGCTGTAAAAAAGTGTCGTAAATATCGTCCACCCCATTTTGTATAATGGCACGCTCGGCCTGGTTTACTGGGCGATTAACACTACCTAAATCTGCAAACTCCGATGTTTTTGCGGTGTCGAAAGTGATGCCCATTTTATTATTAAAAAAGCCTTCCATATTTGGCATTAAACCAAACACACCAATTGAGCCGGTTATAGTATTTTCTTCTGCAAAAATATAATCGGCATTACAAGCTATGTAATAACCACCGCTGGCTGCTAAATCGCCCATAGAAACTACAATGGGGATGCTGTCACTTTTGGCGGTTTCCATTTCGTGCCAAATAATGTCGGATGCTAAGGCACTTCCTCCGCCAGAATTTACTCTAAGTACAATAGCTTTTACATTGTCTTTTCTTCTAATTTTTCTAATTACCTTTTCGTAATCGTAAGAGCCTATGGTACCATTTTTACCAGCTCCATCAACTATATTACCGTAAGCATAAACTACTGCAATTTTATCGCTGCTGGTACCCTTCTTTATTTTTTTACCTTTATTAGCAGCATAGCTTGAAAGATTTGAGGTACTTATTTTTTCATCCTCTTCTAAACCTAATTTCGATCTTAAAATATTTAATGCTTCGTCTTTATAAGTTAATTTGTCAACCAAGCCATAAGTTAAAGCATCTTCGGCTCTTCGTACTTTAAGCTCTTCAACAATATTGTTTAGCTCATTGGCTGGTAGGTTTCTATGTGAGGCTATTCCATCAATAAAAATGTTGTAAAAATCTTTTAGAAAAGCTTCTGTTTGCATGCGGTTTTCTTCACTCATTTTGGTTAGCATAAATGGCTCAACCGCACTTTTAAAACCACCAACTCTAAATATTTGTGGTTCTATCTCAAGTTTATCTAATGCGCCTTTAAAAAACATTTTTTCACTTCTAAAGCCTCTTAAATCAACCAAGCCCATTGGGTTTAACAACACACTATCGGCCACAGAAGCTAAGTAATAGGCTTGTTGGCTGTACAATTCGCCATAAGCTAAAATCCATTTTCCGCTGGTTTTAAAATCGATTAAAGCATCACGTATAGCATCGGTTGTGGCAAAGCCTGCGGGTAAGTTTTTCAATTCTAAAAACATACCTTTTATGTTTTTATCTGTTTTAGCGCTTTCAATACCAGCTACCAAGTCATTTAGCCCATCTTGTTTTTCTGCTTGAAAAGTTAGTGGGTTAAAATTTGCGAAAGGATTGGATTTGTCGGTTTTTTCGGTAATTGTATTGCTAAATGTAGCATATAAGGCGGTGTTAGGTTTTACAATATCACCTTTTTTACCAAAAGCACTTGCAACAATACCCACAAAAAAAAGCATAAAAAAACATATTCCAAAAAACAGAAATAAGCCAATTAAAGTTGCTAAAACGTATTTTATAAATTTCATTCGATCAAATTATTAATATTTGTAACAAAAAAATTGCCTGCAAAATTCCAAAATTAACTTGTAATTTATCTAAAAGTACGTAAATTATCTATTTTTGCAGGGTATGATAAATTTGTATTTGCTAAACGGCTCTAATATCGGTAATAGAGCCGATAATTTAAAAAAAGCGGAGCATTTGCTTAATAGAGAATTTGGTTTGGCATTAAAAGTATCTGATATTTACGAAACGCAGGCTTGGGGTAATACTAATCAACCCAATTTTTTTAATCAAGCTCTTTTGTACCAATCTAATTTAGCACCTTTACATCTTTTAAAAACAATAAAAGCAATTGAAAAAGAAATAGGTGGGGAGCATAAAGAAAAATGGAGTGCAAGGGTAATGGATATTGATATTATTTTTTATGGAGATGCGCTAATTGAAAGTGATGAGTTAACCATTCCACATGCTTTTATGCATTTACGAAATTTTGCATTAGCACCATTAAATGAAATTGCACCTAAATACCTGCACCCAAAATTGCAAGTTTCGGTAAATGAAATATTTAAAAACTCAATGGATAAACTAAAAGTTGAAAAAATTATACCCAATGAAGTATAAGTTTATTACAATTGAAGGCAATATTGGGGCAGGGAAAACCTCGCTTACCAAAATGCTAGGAAAACATTATAATGCAAAGTTAATTTTAGAAACTTTTGCAGAAAACCCTTTTTTACCCAAATTTTTTGAAGATGCAAAACGCTATGCTTTTTCGGCAGAGTTGTTTTTTTTGGTAGATCGCTATCAACAATTGCACGAGCAGTTAAAGGCATTTAATATGTTTAGTAGTCAAACCATTTCTGATTATGTTTTTGTAAAATCGTTACTATATAGTAAAGTAAATCTATCAGAAGATGAGTTTGAGCTTTTTCAACGTATATTCAACATAATGTATCCATCATTACCCGAACCAGATTTGTTGGTTTATATTCACTCCTCCGTTGAAAGAATAATTAAAAATATTAGAAAAAGAGGCCGGAATTTTGAACAAGCTGTAAGTGAAGAATATCTTTTAAAAATACAAAACGCCTATTTCAGTTATTTTAAACAAAAACCAAATATTAAAATATTGGTGATTAATGCTGACACAATTGATTTTGTTAACAATGCAGCGCACTTTAGCAAAATTATAAAATTACTTGAAAAGGATTATCAAAAAGGGGTAAATTACCTTAACATTTAATTAAAAACTACCATTTATCATCAGCGATTTAGAAGTTCAATTTAAAAATTGGTTTAATTTTTGTTTATGAAACAACATAATCAACATTTTCACTAAAAATATTGGGCCTCTCAAATAAAATAACGATCTTGCAATCTTGAAAAAGCTTAAATTTTTAATTAAAAAATAATATATAAACTTCATTTTGTTATGAATAATTTTTACAGACTCTCTAAACTTACAAAAAGCTTAATTGCTATGTGTTGTTTGTTTTTTGTAACTAACAGCCTAATTGCGCAGGTTGATTGCCCTACAAATACCGATCTCGGTCTTTTCAGTTGCGTAAACATTGATGATGTTCCTGATCCGGTAAATGATGTAGCCGGTGCTACTTCCGATCCTTATAATTTAACTATTACAAATGCTACAGATGCTACTAGGGTTTTAACTGAAGATACTGGAGTTATTTTTTATTGTGCTGGAGACGATCGCGAAGTAACCAGAACGCTTACAGTATACAATGATGATAATTTCAATTTTCAATATGATGCTGGTGAAGAAATTGGCGTTTGTACATTTACCATAACTACTGAGGCCGATACAACATCACCAACATTTGAAGCTCCAGTGGCCGCCAACACAACTTGCTCTTTAGGTTATGATCCAAATGTTACTGGTGATGTAACCGTTGTAGAAGATGACAACTGTCCTGTTCTAAATACTTCATCTTTTGTATTTTTTGCTGATGCAATTGCTGATGGTTCTTGCCTTGGTGAACTAATTGTAACCAGATCTTGGACATCTGTTGATCCTTGTGGAAATCAATCAGATACTCAAACTCAAATGATTGTTGTAATGGATGATGAAGGACCTGTATTTACCGTACCAGCAGATATTACTATACCTTGTGGTTCTGACCCAAGTGATGGTACTTTAACGGGCACAGTTACTGATGCAATGGATGAGTGCGATCCTTCCACTATTAATGTTAGTGGTATTATTGTACCTAGCTTAACTTTAGAAAATACACCTTGCCCAGGTTTTACTACTTACGTAAAAAGATGGGGAGCTGTAGATAATTGTGGCAATGTCACTACAGCAGATCAAACTATTGTAGTAGAATGCCCTGCGGATTGTAGCAACACCGATCCTTGTGTTGGTGATATTGTTTCAGATCCACTGCCAGGTGAGTGTGAATGTCAAGTAGTTGAGGCGCAAGTTTTAGGCTGTACTGATCCTACCTCACCTAATTACAATGCTGCTGCTAATTGTGATGATGATAGCTGTGGTGTTTTTGATTTGGCTTTAAGAAAAACATTAAGTACTACCGGAGCCATTGCACCTGGTGACGATGTTACTTTTACAATAACTATATTTAATCAAGGCAGTATTACAGCTCAAAATGTTTTGATTACAGATTACCTCCCAACAGGATTAACTTTAAATGATAGTGCTTGGGCTGATCAAGGTGATGGCACCGCCACCACTACAATAGCAGGCCCAATAGTAGCTGGTTCAGAAGCAAGCGTTACCATTACTTTAAATGTACCTGAAGGAACTTCACCAGGAAGCCTGGAGAACATTGCTGAAATTACATCTGCAGAAGATGAAAACGGTAACTCCGCAGATGATATTGACTCAACACCAGATAATGACCCCAATAATGACAACTTAACTGATGATGAAATTGATAATGGCGGAGATGATGAAGATGACCATGATATAGCCATATTTGAAATATCGTGTACTGACGGTTGTACCGATCCTGCAGCCTGTAATTACAATCCAGCTGCAACTTGCGATGATGGTAGTTGTATTGCTATTCCAACTTGTAACGACGACCCTTGTGCAGGCGATATTAGCGTATTAAGCGCAGATGGTTGTGAGTGTATAGTAGTAACACCGCAATTATTTGGTTGTACCAATCCGGCAGCGTGTAATTACAATTCAAGTGCTAATTGTGATGATGGAAGCTGTATGCCAGTACCTTCTTGTAATACCGATCCTTGTATAGGTGATGTTACCACTTTAAGTGCTGATGAATGTTCATGCGAAGTTGTAGAACCTCAAGTTTTAGGTTGTACCGATTCAGCATCTTGTAATTACAATCCAAATGCCAATTGCGACAATGGTGGTTGTAAACCATTTCCAGTTTGTAATGATAACCCTTGTAGAGGCGATGTAACTGAATTACAAGATTGCAAGTGTGTAGTTGTAGAACCTCAAGTTTTAGGTTGTAACGATCCTTTAGCAGATAATTATAATCCTTCATCAAATTGTAATGATGGATCCTGTACCTACCCAAGTCCCTGTTTACCAAAAATGAGACTTTGTGCAGGCCCTAATTCTCCATTAGATATATGTTTACCATGTATTTTAAATGGATCAGTAGATGCTGAATTTACAGAAGTAAGCAATACAAACGGAAGTGGTTCGGTTAGTAATTTAAATGATGTAAACACAGCTTGCTTTACCTATACACCTGCTGCCAATGAAACTGGTGTTACAGAATTAATTGCAGAATTTTGCGAACTAACAACAGGCCAATGTTGGTCAATTATAATTATTATTGATATTGACCCAGAATGCGGTGACGGAGTTCCTGTTTGTCCAGATGAATTAGAGCTTTGCACCAACCCTACTACACCAGTTGAAATTTGTATTGATTGTATAGATGCACTTGGTTATGAATATACTGATGTAGTTTCTTTATTCCATTGTTCAATTGACGATTTAGATGATAACAACCAAGCTTGTTTTACTTATACTCCGGTACCATTGATGGAGCTTTATAGTCCAGATCAAGTTACTGTAACTTACTGTATTCCTGGCACAAATGATTGCCATACAACTATTATTTCTATTAAAATACAAGATGATTGCGACCTTACACCACCCACATGCGATGTAAATGGTGGTACTATAACTGGTGGCCCGTTCACTTTCTGCGTTGGTGATGGAGAAGCTGATATTGCTACTGGTGTGTCACTTAGCGGTGATAAAGGTGATTTTTCATCGTGGATAATTACCGATTCTGATGGAAAAGTTTTAGGCTTGCCAAGTTCAATTACTGATGTTGATTTTGATGGTGCTGGTTCAGGAACTTGCTTAATTTGGAATATTAGCTATGATGTCGTAGAAGGCCTTTCCCAAGGTTCAAATGCAGCTGACTTAAGCGGCTGCTATAGCCTCTCAAACCCAATAGAAGTAAACAAAGTAGAATGCGCGCCTTCGTGTGATGTTATCGGTGGAGTATTAAGCGGTGGTCCTTTCGAGTTTTGCGTAGGCGATGGTATAGCTGATTACGTATCTGGTATTACTTTAAGCGGTAATGCTGGAGATAATACTGCTTGGGTTATTACCGATAAAGCCAGAAATATCTTAGGCTTACCTTCAATGCTAAGTGATGTTGATTTTGATGTAGCTGGAACAGGTGTATGCTTAATATGGAACATTAGTTTTGATGATTTAAGTGGTGCAGTTGTAGGTGCTAATGTAGCTAACTTAGGCGGTTGCTATAGCCTCTCAAATTCAATAAAAGTAAACAGAATAGAATGTGCGCCTTCGTGTGATGTTATCGGTGGAGTATTAAGCGGTGGTCCATTCGAGTTTTGCGTAGGCGATGGTATAGCTGATTACGTATCTGGTATTACTTTAAGCGGTAATGCTGGAGATAATACTGCTTGGGTTATTACCGATAAAGCCGGTAACATACTAAGCCTACCATCAATGCCAGGTGCAGTTGATTTTGATGGAGCTGGAACAGGCGAATGTTTAATATGGAACGTTAGTTTTGATGATTTAAGTGGTGCCGTTGTAGGTGCTAATGCATCTAACTTAGGCGGTTGTTTCGAATTGTCTAATTCTATTTTAGTTAATCGAATTTCGTGTGGAACAGAATGTCCACAATCTATAAACCTCTGTACAACACCAACCACCGAAATTGAAATTTGCATACCTTGTATAGCTGATGGTAGTTTTGATGCTATTATAACAGATGTTGAAAGTTTATTTAATTGTGGTATTGATGAATTAGACGATGATAATCAAGCCTGTTTCACTTACACACCACTTCCAATGATGCAAAATTATAGCCCAGATATTGTAACAGTTAAATATTGTACTGCTGCTGGAGAATGTAAAACTACAGAGATCATAATGGAAATTAAAGTAGATTGTGACGGCGCTGCTATAAATACGTTACCAAATAACTTTAATGAAGATTTATTACAATTGCAACTAACTGAATTATCTGAAAAAACTTTAAATGAGTTAGAAAATGCACCAATTATATATCCTATTCCGAGTGGAGATTTTATAAACGTAGCATTAAAAGCTGAAATTAAAACTGCTAACTTAACTATATATAATTCAAGTGGGCAAACCATGAAAACCAAAATAGTTGAAAACAGCAGCGGAGAAGTTAATACTTTACGTTTAAATGTTGCTAACTTTGAAAGTGGTATATACTACCTAGTTGCTGAATTTGGTGATTCAATTCAAGCAACTCAGTTTATTAAAAATTAGTTTTAAAATTTAAATAATATTAAAAACCGGTGATTTATATCACCGGTTTTTTTATTAAATTTATTTCCCCTCATACACCAAAAGCAACTATATTTGAACATCAGAATAAATTAAAAAATGGTTAACAACAGAAGACGTTTTATAAAAAATTCTTTAGCCGTTAGCATTGGCTTTTGGGGACTTCAAAGTTGTATAAATGCAACTAAAATCAATACTAATAGTTCTGTAAAAAATTTTTATGGCCCTTTATTAGATGATCCCAATGGAATATTAAAGCTACCAAAAGATTTTTCCTATACAATTATTTCGAAGGTTGGAGAAAAAATGAGCGATGGTTTGTTTACCCCAGGTAAACCCGATGGAATGGCTACTTTTGTGAATGCAGATAATAAAGTAGTTATAGTAAGAAATCATGAAATTAGCTTTGGTGATACTGCTAATAGCGCATTTGGGCAAAATAACGAACTACTTTCAAAAGTTGATAAATCCAATTTTTATGATTTTGGTAATGGAAATTACCCAGGTTTAGGAGGTACTACAACTTTACTATATAATACGGCTACAAAAAAGATTGAGCAAAGTTATATGAGCCTAGTGGGTACAATACGCAACTGTGCAGGCGGGCCAACACCTTGGAATACCTGGTTAACTTGCGAAGAAGACGTTTCAATCGCTAATAACACTATTGAGAAAAATCACGGCTATGTTTTTGAAGTTCCTTCAGTTACTGATGGAAAAGTTGCCGCCCCTTTGCCAATAAAAGAAATGGGCCGTTTCAATCACGAAGCCGTAGCCGTAGACCCTAATACAGGTATTGTTTACCTTACTGAAGATCGTAGTGATGGCTTATTTTATAGATTTTTGCCAAAAAATGCTAAAAATTTACATAAAGGAGGTCAATTACAAATATTAAAATTTATTGATCAAGATGCTGCAGATACACGTAATTGGAATTCGTTTGGTAAACAAAACATAGAGACAGGAAAGCCATATAAAGTAAGTTGGGTAAATATTGACGATGTTGATGCGCCCGAAGATGATTTAAGATACAGAGGTTACCATACGCAAAAAGCGGCAGTTTTTGCACGAGGAGAAGGAATATGGTATGGAAATAAAGGTGTTTACTTTGCATGTACCAATGGTGGAAGTGCTAAAGTAGGACAGATATTTAAATATGAGCCAAGCCCAAATGAAGGACAAAATACCGAAAAGGATAATCCTGCAACCATAACCCTATTTGTAGAGCCTAACGATAGTAGTATTATGAATAATGCTGATAACCTTACTATTGCCCCATGGGGAGATGTAATTACAGCAGAAGATACTGAACACCCATTTTTAGTAGGTATAAGACCAAATGGCGAACTATACAAATTAGCTGAGAATATTGGCTATGCTTCTGAATTTGCAGGAGTATGTTTTAGCCCAGATGGAAATACATTATTTGTGAATATACAACATGCTGGCCTTACTATTGCCATTAACGGGCCTTGGAAAAATGCATAATAGCATAATTTTATGAGTGAAAAAATTACAAATGATAACTTAGGCAGAGCAGATGTAATTACTTACAAACAAACTCCAAAAAACACTATTGTTGTTATTTTAGATAACGTAAGAAGTAGAAATAATGTAGGTTCTATCTTTAGAACATCGGATGCTTTTTTAATTGAAAAAATTAT